>Ga0307945_1000275_pt1 | contig 33537 bp, 36 predicted proteins | sample OrgLakmetagen228_FD_201818 | JGI IMG/M metagenome (GOLD analysis project Ga0307945, IMG submission 201818) | Saline water microbial communities from Organic Lake, Antarctica - #228 | ecosystem: Environmental > Aquatic > Non-marine Saline and Alkaline > Saline | place: Antarctica: Organic Lake...
TCTCTCTCTCTCTCACACACACACACACACACACACACACACACACACACACACACACACACACACACACACACACACACACACACACACACACACACACGCACGCACGCACGCACGCAGGCACGCACGCACACACACACACAAACATTCACACACACACACACACACACTCACTCACACACTCACACACACACACACACACCACACACACACAACGCACACACACACGCACACACATACACACACACACTCAAACACACACGCACACACACATACATACACACACATACATACACCCGCACACACACACACATACACACACGCTTTCACATAAAAGCACACTCAAGTATACACGCATGCATATGTACACACATTTGCACACACAAAAACGTGCAGGCACTGCAGCAGCTGCCGCTGGCATTTGCAAGCCAAACCAGTCGTGCGCGCGTGCCGCCCTTTAGGTATCATGGCCAGGTTTTAAATGGTGGACGGCAAGCAAGGAATGCTCTACGCTGCTGTTCTCCTAGCAGTACTGGTCCAGCCTCTCCTAGCAGCAGGACTGATTCACTTGCTTTTCGCGAGCTCAAAGCTTTGGAGGTGTGGTGTTATCTGCTGCAATTGTTAGCACTTGGTAGTCTGCCAGCATCCTGATCGGCCGCACAGTGCTTTTCAGCAGAGAACATGAGGACTGCGTACCTTTCACTCCCTGCAGATCCAATTACCTGTCATTGATGATGAGGCTCTTGATCACCTTTGCTCAACAGTTGAGAGTGAAGTGCAATCCGGCAAGCTGCGTGGCGTTGCATGCCTTGAAGTGCTGGTCACGGCCTGCACAATGTTTGGTGATCAAGGATCTGAGGAAGAGGAGAGGCCTGTCCAGCATGCTTCCACGCCTTCTTTGCCAATGCTCAGGCGAGTTGCATAGCCCCACTATCAGGTCCACCTTCCTCTTTCTGACGCCCCTAACACGCACATGTTATCGAGGAAAATATCCTGTGTCATATTTCCGACACCAGAGCCTGTAAGTACCAGAGCAGGTAGTGCAATATTGGCGCCAGGTGCAATCCTGGACCTGAGCAGAGCTCTGGATGCCTTGCTACTTTACTGTTCTGGACAACCTTACACGCGTTTGCCAAGTTGCAAATACGCAGTAAGTGATGTACCCATATGGAATCAAAAGGGAAAAAGGGTTGAGATGCATACAACTTGGGAACACTTGACCTGCCTCTCCCCTGCAGGCTAGCAAACACCCTAGGTAGTGCACTTGAGCCTGATTTGGTGTCATTCAGCCCCCCTCAGCTTGGTGAGCTCGCACGTGCACTGCATGCATGCAAATTTAAGCCAATGTCACAAGCGAGACTGGAAGAAGCAGTGCAGCATAATATGGACATGTCCAGATCAGCCAGATCAGAGGAGAGTGGGCCACTCGGCAGCTTCCCTTCCGTGGCACTCAAACCCTCACAGCTTGACAAAAGCAACAGTAACAGTAATGGCAGCAGTAGCATCAGTAGCAGTAGTGGTGACAGCAGTAGCAGTTCAGGCAGGGTCAGAAGTGAGAAGGCAGCGCAGGAGCTGGCTGAAGCCATTGCCTCACTGCAAGAGGGCAGGCAAAGCAGTGACGGCACCATCAGCAGCAGTGGCAGCAACAGCATCAGTGGTTCTGCGGGTAGCAGCAGCCGCATCGTCAGTGGCAGTGGACATGGGGAGGAGCAAGCCTTTAATGCCGAGGCAGTGCATGCTGCGCTCCTGTTGGGAGGTCGGCTTGTTAATTGCGCGGATGGTGAAGAGGCAATGAGTGTGTTAAGCCCAATGGCATGCATCAACGTGCTGCCCTCACCCGAGACACTGCAGGTGTGAAGGCCAAAAAATACACTAGGCTGAATTTTGATTTAATGCTGAAAACTCCTGTTCCTGCCTGATTTGTCGTCTGCATGCGCAGCTCTGGCATGGCTCACGTTCTGATTTGATTTTTGGTGTCCTCTTCTCCTAGAATCTGACTTTCAGGATGGAGCACCTGGCTGCTCAACTCATGCACAGCCCTGCTAATGCTACTGAGCAAGGACCTGGTCGTGCAGCGCTACTGCACGAGCTGTGCCTGGCACTTTTCGTGTTGGGTGTGCTGGGCCAGACAACAGCTGCATCAACGGCAGCGGCAAAAGCTGTTTTGGCCCACGATTCGTTAATTGAGGAGCTCACAGCGGCAGATTTCACACACGCCGTGTGGGCGCTGGCCTTAAGCGTAAGCGTAGCTCAGCCTCCAGATGTGGAACTGGGCGGCACACATCAGGTTGAGGAGAGCAAAGAACTTGCAGGTGAGAGTGGTGGGGCAGGTCTAAAAGAGCAATCAATGATGCACTCGCTCCTTCATTGTGGTTTTGTTTGGATCTCCTTACGCAGGTCACAGAAGCTTGGATGTGAACACAAATGCGCAGTCACCTGCATGCACCCATGCATTCATGATCCCTTTTGCTATTTTCACCTTCCTCTCTCTCTCTCTCTCTCTCTCTCTCTCTCTCTCTCTCTTTCCTCTATCTAAATGGAAATACTGACTGATGCCAGGTTTAGTCTTGTGTGGACCTGTGTGGACCTGTGTTGATCCTTGACCTGTGTAAACAGCAGTGGTAAAAGCAGTGATAAAGCAGCGATATACAAGTGCAGGGGGAAAATGTTCGAGTGCCCTGCGAAAGGTTTTTTGCCCGCTAGTCTGTGGCTGCAGAATTATTTTATGTGAGACCCTTACTGTGCCCTGCATAGGAAGCAGTCAGGAGCAAAGCGCACCTAGACGCTCCCGACTTACTCAGCTGGCGGACATTGCTGCAGCCAACACACGCATCGCCACCGCTCAAAATGCACCACCACCACCGCTACCACCGTCATCAATTCACCCAGCTTTGATGTCCCCGGAGAAGCCTACCTCTGCGCTGATCCCTCCCACCATACCCCCACCACCCAGCTGGCTTACGCAAGCGCACAGCGCTGTGTCTGCCAAGCTGTCATTGCCCCCACCATCTGCCATGCTAGAAGACACCCACAAACACCCATCAGGCTCTTCTGACTTATTAGCCCCCCACCAGCTAGCGTTCCTTCTGGCTTCATTTGAAAGGAGCGCATGCACTGCACCTGCAAATGCATTCGTAATAAGGGGGGAAGGGAGGTCCTCCTGCTGGGCTCCACCTCCACACCTGGTTGACGAGGTGTGTGCCTACAGATTGTGTGAGGCTTTGAGATTATGTGCATTTTTTTCATGTTGCAGAAAGGACCACTACTTGACCATGGTGTGAATTTTGTGGAAATTTGAGGAACAGGTCGTGAGCAGTGACAAATTGCAAGGGATTTCTCTAGAAACCTTTTTTAGAAAGGTACCCTCTACATCAAGGTACATTTAGTGTGAAGTGCATGGGTGTTGCCTACAGATCCTGCTGTCTTATCTCCAGGCAAGCTCTGGTCTGTTGCTGCATATATCCGCAGGCCAAGCAGTCAGAACAGGGGCAACGCAGTTGTGGGAGTGCAACTCACCCGAGTAAAATTAATGCGTACGCATAATGTATAATAATAGCATGATTGTCCCAGCATCTGAGACGAGCAAGGTAAGATTCTTGTAGCTGCTGCTCAGACCTCATGTGTCGTGATTCTTGTATGCTGCCCAGATGCTGGAAGCCTTTAGACTGATGCTGCCAGCCGATGGATCAGGCACAACACAGATGGCCAACTCAGATGCACTCCTCCTTTTGGCATCGTGCGCAAGGCTAGGCCACATACCAAACTACACATTCACAGAGGTGCGACAGGACATCTAGACAAATAAATAATCGCATTCAGTATAGGTACAGTGCTCCAATGTAAATAAATAAATAAATATATAATATAACATACCACTGGGCTGGTAAGTAAATGTGAGAGCATAGACCATGCATATTATATTATATTACATTATAATAGACAAGGAATGGAATTGGTTGAGACAAGCTGTAATCCAAACATTTCAATTTCGTGGCTCTCTCCCTGCTCCAATCAAGCCATTTGCTCCAAATTTTGTTTGGATCTCGACCTGTGTGTCGCTTCATCTGCATCAGTGTGTATTTGACGCCACAAGTATCATAGATCATATATCATTGCTTTACCACCTGCCCATCACCTTGTACGTAACGATGTTTTGGATGTGTCCTCCTTTCTCCTGCTTATAATGCCCAAAGCTTTGCTCCTTTACAGCTCAAAGTTTGTGTAAAGCACGTTCAAAAATTAATGCGCGTTTGATTGTTGCAGGACATTATTGAGGGTTTCTGCTTGCAGAGGCTGTCTAGTTTCACCCCCAAGGAGATTGCCACAGTAAGTCACGCAATGAGCACAAGCAACACATACTTATGCCATTTATAGCACTTCAGTGCCCAGTCGTCTCGCATTGTGTGCTTGACAATGTGAGGAGAAAGTGTCTCCCTGAGGTGCACTTTCTCAAATATATCTGGGAATGGAACGAGCAAGGCTTTGTGATCAGCGTGATCAGTATGACAAGAACAAGGCCCCAAAAGCTGTGTGCAATGTGGCCACTGTGTATGCAGCTAGCTTGGAGCTTGGCTGCCCTCCACCACCAGCCCTCGCAGAAGTTGTTGAAGAGCATGTGTGCAGTAGCTAGCCCTGCCCTCTCTGAATTCACCGCAGACAACCTTGCCACATTGGTGTGGTCACTGGCAGAGCTTGGGTTGGAGAGTAAAGAGGGGGGATGGCATCAAGAGGAGGAGGTACCTCTTGATGAGGGTGGTACTGGTAGCGCTTCAGATTTGGCGGAGCCTGGGGCGAGTTCAACCAAGCTAGGGCCAGAAGGTATATATGGTGTACTTAATGGGGATGGCGGGGCACATGAGGAGAGCAGCAAGTAGCAGTTGGAGGAGGAGATCAGCGGAAGAGAATGGGAGTAGTGGGGTGGCAATAGGGAGGGGAGAGGAGGTAAACGTTATTGGGCAGCTGCTGCGTTTGCTTTGCCTTGAGGTGCAGCCTCGCTTGACTGAGCTCTCTCCTACGGACTTGGTATCCATGTTGGCGTCCCTCTCCAGGTGCGCGGGGTTTGTGTGCACCAAAGCACTGCACTCGAAGAATCACTGCACGTGGAATCTGGAAAAAACGAGCGAACAAGAGCTACATTGGGTGTTATTACCTTACTAATATATTCCTAAAGGGACTATTGAGTTCTCTGCAGCATGCAGAAGAACTTGAGTTATTGTAGGCGAGTGACATGTGTGATGCACTTTTGCACAAAAGTGCATGCTCCCCTCTCTGTACCATCTTTCTTGTATCTGTGCGATTTAAGGGGCATTTAAGTTTAGTTTGCTTCGTTGCCCTCAGCCTGTCCGCCTTTGCTTTTTGCTGTTTCTTGCAGAGTTCTCTCTTTTCCCTCTTCGTTTCCGTTGCCCCTAGCGTCTAGCCCGCTTTTTATTTTTTTTATTCTTTGCGCAAAGCTTGCGCCCGCAGACTGAAGTGCGTGTCTATTAGAACTCGCCTCTTAGGATGGTCTAGCGGTTTTCTGTGTTTTCTTTCTGGGTTCCCCTTCAGTTTTGGTGTTGATGCCCCTTTCCCGCCCTGTAATTCTCCCTACCTTCAACGAGCCGTAATAGAACCTCTCAGCGTTCCTCATAAGTTTGTATACAACTGTCCGCTACTCACGATCTCCAGGTTACAACATGCACCCTCGCCAGCTTGGCTTTCAGACTACTTGCAAGCCCTGAAACGGTACATGCCGTTCTTACAAGGACCAGCCTATGCCACGGTTCTGTTGTCACTGCTGGAACTTAAAGTGCGCGTGAGCAGCCCTTCTGAATGGTTGCAGCTCTTCTGCCGCATGGTATGTTGGTTTCCAGTGTGTTCTTTGTGTGGACGTCTCCTCTGTGCTGCTGGAAGATTGCGTACGTGCGTGTAACGCAGTAGTGCTTTAGCTTGCAAATGAATCATAAGCAGGTAACGTGCTAGTGCTAGCAGGAGCAGCAGCAGCAGTGCCGTAGACTCGCATGTGTCAATGCTTATTACTTCAGCCTGTTGTTATTGTCCACCTCTATATTTTGCCTGCCGACTTGTTATTAATGCTTCTGCTTGTGATGCTGAACACAGCTGGAGCCCAAGCTGGGATGTGTGGACGCCTTAACTCTGGCCGCAATCGGAAGCGGCGTGGCGCAAATGGGGTTCAAGCCGGATGAGAAGTGGGCCTCCACGTATGTCTCAGTTTCAGAGAAGTAAGTCCCCTCCTTTTGGTCTCTGACCCGTGCCTGCTGTCGAAGTAAGGTTCTACTACAGGGGAGCTTTTGGCCTTCTCCAGATGCACCTTCCCCTGACCCGGGTCTCCTATGCTAAGCACACAAGGTGCTGCATAACCGGCACAAAAGAAGGAATATATTTAAGTCAACTGATCCAATCAACACCATGCAGGCTCAGTCTGCCCTGCGCTGCTAGAAAGCCTTTATCAGGGCATGAGCACGTCGAGCTGCTGTGTGCTTCAGCAGATTTGGGGCCTAGGGTTTTGCCTAGTCGAGGGCAAGTGCTAATGTTGGCTGCATCCCTGTCTCTCGGAGCTGCAGGTACGTGCTGCAGGCAATGATCCTTAGCATCCTTAGCACCTATCATTATGAATGCACACATGCTCAGACGCTCAAACATACACCTGCATGTCCTGTCAAAAGTCTTCCACCTGCTTTGTTTTTAGTTTGTAATTTCGTATAACTGGCGACAAACCCAATGCTCCTCACCCTTTCTCTGGCTTTCATCAGTCTGGACGACAGCACCGCATCGATTTAATCAACCCACAAGAAGGCACTCTCATATCTTGTTTGTCCTCCGATTTGTACAGACGTCGTGAAAGAGGCAGGTGGGCCTACAGCTCTGTTGCGCCTGACAATTGCTTTGGCGAAGGTGAGGTTGAATGTTTGGGTATGTAGCTGTTGTGTGACGGTACAATTTCACAATTCCCGCGCTCCCTTCAAAGGCTGTACGTAATGACTCAGGTATAAGTAGAAGCAATTGTATATTGGAACAAATAATTGTGCAATAAAGGAAGCTCCTAAAGCTTGTGCTCGCTCTGGCCCAAAACCCCATGATACATGAGTTTCTTTTCTGTCACTGCAGCTGGCCAGCAGTGGTGGCCTAGCACACCTGCCCTCTTCCTGGCTTGGAACGTACCTCACCCCTGCTCTGCGTCTAAGTGTTGGCGGATTAGGGTTGTCTGGGGCGGACGCCTTGGCACGAGCTGTCGCAACCATCATCAAAGCACAGCCTGATTTGAAACAAACAGCTCCTCAGCTAGTCGATCTTTCCTCCCACCTGCGAGAGTTTTTCCTGTATAGTAATTGAGCTTTACTTCTGCACTAGCAACGGTGCAGCCCTTCTCTTTGATGCTCTGGGTTATACTAGAAACAAAGAGAAAGAGTCTGACGTTGCGTTGTGACGTGGAGCAAGCAACTACACACACGCGCAAGCAAGCGTGGATTAGAAAATAGTATTGCTTTGGGTTCTGCACCACCTAACAGGCCAGAGCCATGCAATAAGGATAAGGGGAAAGGTTGCAGATAGCAGGAGGCGCCAAAACAAGTCCTGACAGCCACATGTATATTTTGGGTCGGGCCCCAATTGCCCCCCCATCCTGCAACCTTAACCTCCACACTGTCATGCCAGTAGAAAAGTCATGGAAAAGTATCCTATCGTTGACCGACCAAAGTACCCTGAACCAAACATATGCCTCTGCCAGACTTAAAAGGCGTGACAACACAACCAAAAAGGTTCCATGCATCCTGCTCGTTGTTAAGCAAAGTGGGCATTCAGCTGTCACAGACGGTCTTGTAGTACATTTCCAGAGGGGGTCAACTGAGCAAATGTCCTGAAATGTGACTTTTTTGATGCAAATCACCATGTTTGAATGATATAACTATATGGTTCATGAAATTTGGGGCCAAAAGGACCACCCCAGTGGTCTTGACAGGAATACAGTTCAAATTTTGGCACTAAGGTAAGGTAAGGTTACATCGCTATATATGCCTCTGGTGGGCGTCTGAGCGGAAGCTTGGGAAAAAAGCCTTTTTTTTGGTTTGGTTTGGCACTAAGCTTCCACATTACAGGCCACCACGCCCCAACCAGGGCCTTTTTCATCCCAAAACAAGACAGGAGGACTTCCGTTATGATACCAAATCATCCTAGGGTTTGAAAAGTAAATTTGGTGAAGGTTGATTTTCCTCTTTTTGGCACCCCTTGCTGATTTTCTCTCAGGGAAATGGGCCAAAATGGGGTATCTGGCCAAATACTGCTCCGTTTTGCCCCATTTTTGTGTTGCTATGATAATTTTTATTGAAATGTACATGATTCATATAAAACTGACACAGATCAGGTCAGTGGGTTATGAGATATGAGAGAATGATAGTGAAATTTAGGGTTTACGCCGCGGGCAATTAGACATCTTTGCCAAGACTGGCAACATTCATCAAGCTCAGGTGCTATCAGCAGGCAGCTACCTCTGGGAGCCGAGCTTGATTTTTGCCAGTCCCGGCCACCGTACTCAATTCACATTTCAAAAGTACCCCTGTTTGGGACCTCAGATGACCACCTCTGGTACATTTCCCTCTCTGAAAGGACTTATTGCTTACTTACCTCTAGTAGTTAAAGGGGCAAGAATTAGTGTGCACTAATGTCTGTTGTTCATCTAACTTGAAGTCAACAAAGAACCAGCTGAAACCTGTTGTAGTTGTCGACCTTTGTCACATTTACTTCATTTATGCACTTGTGCAGCATACAAGACCCGTAAGCTTGGAGCCTTTTGCTGGTTGTTTGCTTGAATACCCTCTGCAGCCTACCACGGCATACCATGCAATCCTGTGTACAGAAATCAAGAACCCCCTGTCTAATAGAATTGCTTAACAAAGATTAAAAGGCTTACAAAAAAGCCTTTGCTTAGTCAAGAAGTGCGACTGCTAGCCTGCTTATAAAGGGTTAACAAACAAAGCCATCAGTCGAAACGTGCTAGGCGTATGTAAAAATTGTAAGAATTGTTGTTGTAGCACCAGACTTGTTGCACCTACACAAAAGCCCTTGGAAAGGGAGAAAAGGCACTACGCTGTTTGTGACATCGAAGCACTGAATAAAACCAGTAAATCAATCAAGCGTCTGCCAGCTGACCATATTAAATCAAAGAAGATTTCCCCTCGGAGGGGGAATCATCATCTGTGTGTTTTGGGCACAGGAAAACATTTGTCCCTGAGGATACCAAGAATGAGGGAGGCAAACAATATCATACATAAAATTCATGTGTGAGGACATGCACAACAAAATGGTCTAGAACATCAAACATGGGGATTGACGTAGTGGAATAGGACATGCTGCTCATCTTAGATACCACCAGCATCACACAGATTATAGGTGGGGGAGTTACTTTGGTTCCATGTCGCTGTCTCAAAACGTAGGGTGTGGACACGAAGTCTGAAGCAAGCTGTGCTGCGAATGACATCACGAGGCAGATTAAGAAATATGTATATGGGAAGGATGCAAGGCGAATGTGTGAGCAGAGCCCTTTTTGTAGGAAGAGCACACCATTGGTGGTGGTAAGTAGAGCATTTGCTGTTGTGTCCTCTTGGATGTTTGTCGGAATGAGATGTCCAGTACTCCAAGAATGTTGAATAACTAAAATTTCTCCAGAAAATTGCCGTAGGACTGGCTGAGTGTTCATATTGAGGCTGGCAATGCCAGAACGGGTGGTCTGTTAAACCCTCAGCTTAGCTCTGCAGGTATTTTCATTTGCACCGTGAGATGCAGTAGACGGGATTTATTATTAAGGTAGCAAGTCGTAGGACATGGGAAATATAGTACAGTATTATAATAATCGGAGGAACGCACTTTTGCTGCAATACAAGAACTGGAGTTCTTGTGTCATACACTGTACTCAGCGATTTCTGTCTTGCGCTTTTGCTTGTTTGAGCCTGGTACTCCAGTCTCTTAACGTCGTGTTTTCTTCTTCTGGTACTATGTTGCACCTCTCTGGCTGGGTCTTTTTTTGTCTGCTGGTAAAGGAATTTTACGATATTCAGTACGCTTTCACTGCCTGCGTAGTTTCAGCCGCATTTCAACCGCTTCAAACCTTCTGAAGCACCCTCCTAAGAGTCTAAGCAGTTTAATTTACACCAACTGTGACTTTAAAGGAACAGCAGGCACACATTATCAGTACAGGACAGCCACACCAAGAGGTTGAGCCACATGGCAGCAGGTCCTGCCACCTGACCTCTGTGTGGAAAATCAGACAGTGCTCCCCACAATAGATGCAACCGTCATACTCTGAAGAGAATTCACATGAACTGGCACCACCATGCAGACAGCCTTTCCAGTGGAGATATTAGCAAAAACAGGCTGGCTAAGCTGGAAGCTAGTTACAGTGAAAAGTCATCCGACATCAACATTGACCCCCCCCATGACATTGAAAGAAACCTAAATGGGTATTCTCAACACAACAGACATCAAAGCCGTCCAGATGGCATGTTAGTTATGCCCATTGATTGAGAGAAGAGGCTGGCGCTTGAATCTCAAGCAGATCCCCCCAAGGGACAGAGACATACAACTTAAATATACAGATCCTGCTCAGATTTACACCCGCAACAGACGCTAGAAAAAGCGCACAGCCAACCAACACCTACCTCTAAATTAACGAACAAGGAGCCTTAACAGCTTTTACCGGAACAACAAAGTTTAACTACATTTTATACTCCTTGGAGACGGGGGCACAATCTACAATCTACACCATATCTCCTCTAGGTAATTATACATCTGGGTATCCCCCTGCACGCTGATTCAGCACAGACTTTTGCTTTTACCTTGGATCAGGTGGTTGGGCGGGAGGTGGCAGAAGTCTGCACATAATCAGAAATGGGTACAAAAGGTTGCTGATAAGGATCCGCGTGCATTTAAGCAAGGCGTAAGATTGGCAAGAATAACCCAGTGCACATGATGCAAGACGACAAAAACTTAAAAGGCACGTGACCGGGAAAGAGAGCCGCGCGTGATCACACAGCGATCAGACAACCACGTTTATTATCCCCCGTGATTTACGTCCCAAAACCCATGTCATTTTTATCGCAAATATTCTTGCATTGCACATGAACGTCGTGTTGTTCAGTCTCTTTTGATTTTTAACCTAAAAACACATCTTCTCGCAATATTTTTGTATATCAAACGGAGAAAACCACGCCAATCATGTCAATTCACGACCGAAATAATTGTCGCTTCGGGCTTGGCGGACAATTATTATTAAAACCGTAGATCGATCCTCCCATTCGTTGAGCTTCCAATCATTGTAGCATTATGAGCCTACCAGCATGCAAGTCCACACGCTGCGGGGCAAAGGCTAGAAATGCAATGTTCTCCTGCGCAATTGCACTAGCCCTTGCAGGTGCAGCCCTTCAGGCAAGGCAGTATTTGCCATCTTTTGATCTGCTGATACCGCCAAGATGCAACTATTAATGATGTCTACCGTAGACTGTTTCTTCCTCCTGCAGCTTGCAGGAGTTGCAGCACTGCAAAATGGTTGCCCCTTGATCGAGCATGTCGGCATGTGGGTATTAGCCTATAGGGCAAGCAGCTCCAAGATAATGTAGTGTGGTGTTTGCTGCTCACGCAAATGTGCTTTGGTTTTTGTAGGGGAACCACGAATGAGCTGGTCGATGAACTGCGTGGTGCAGAGGATGTGCTTTTGTCCCTGAGTACAGATCGGCCGCTTCAAGCACTGCAAGGGCTCGGTCGGTAATAAGGCACAAAAGAATGCTTAGGTTCATATGATCAGGATGAGGACCAACAGATATTTTTGCCGCTGGAGCATTAGCACACATTACAGGGCACGAGCTATATTTCAAACACCCACACAGAAACATTCAACTTGTTTTGCCACAGGAGAAGCGCTACCAAAGCTTTTGCGGGCGATGTCGATCCTAGCCAGCACAGCTACCTCTTCAGTATTCACACAAACGCCTGATGAAAACTGCTCTGAGTAAGGAGCCTGCCAGTATTCAAAACGTGCTTCCTAGCATCCTACCATTTAAGATTGGCATGTTTACTATGCTAGAAACATGTTTTAGCATACTTTAATAACCTGCCCTGTAAGTACACAAAGACAAAACAATTTGCGTACGTTGCTTCCACATTATTACACAGGTATTTCCGCTATCAATGGGTGACTGTAAGCCTACAGATATTTACCTTGGCCGTGCTGATCGGAGTTGCTGCTGCTGGTGCTGTGCAAGAGGTGAACGGAGCTTCTCTGTGTGATGTTTGATTGCTGGACCATACTGCAGCATTCACCATTTTAATCTTTGTACACAGGCACGTGTGGCTCTGTGCTCCTTCTTGGTGCTCTCCACTATTCTTAGCATTGAATGTGCCCACACGTTCTACTATCTGGGTAAGCGGACATGTGTTGATCTTGACTGGCCCTTCTTCCTGCACTCCTCTTGTTTCGTAGCTGTCGTCCTTATTTTGCCCCTGTTAACACATGCATCAATCATTCACGCTACAGTGATAAGCTTGAGTACATGTTGTACGTTTTAGATCAAAGTTGACACAATTCGCCCTCGGTCTAGGACTTTGCTGTCTCGATGCCTTACACTGCCAAATAGTAGCTTTGCTTACCTACCACTGTATTTGCCTTTAGGAAACATTGTTGAAGGCACTATATACAAGAGAGGGATCGCCTGGCTTGTTGGGTGCGTCCTTGTCATCGTTGGAAACCTCAGCACTGTCCTTGTTCTTGGAACTAAACAGAAGAAGGTGAGCGACAAGAGGGACACGCTCCCTCTTTTGTAGGCTATGTGGTTGATATGTAAGTTGAGGTGACAAGTACATTTTCATTTTGACGCACGAGTTAAATAGCATTTTGTAATTGGCACACTTATCGTTATGAAGCAAAGTAAACATAAAAGCAATTTCCACTCCAACAGCAGGAAAAGCAGTTCCAGGGACGCAGCAACAGCTCCACTCCACACCAGGCAGAGGACGGCATTTCATTGACAGCGACACAGGCTTAGAGGCAGCTACATCTTACGATTTTCTGAAGGCAGCTTTCAGAAATTGAGGCAGCCTGTAGTGCTTTGCTTTGTTAGAAGACTGCGATGCATGGCCAAGACCTGCTCGTAAAAAACAAGACCAATCTGTTTGCTTTGTTTCATGTAACGTCTGACCCTTTCACCAGCGTTTAGGAGATGGGACATGCCACACAAGTTTTTTGTTTTTGCCATTCCCATCACACCATAATTACTGTGCGTATTGAAATGTACACAACAACATGACGTTTTTCCTGGGCACTCAAAAGTCTGTAACAAAATAAAAACTGATCTGCTAGGAATTCTAGGAAGATTGAGCAAGCGTCAAATTGGTGGCCTCAATCCAGTGGTGCTTCAAAATTGCAAGGGAAAACAGTGTTACTTACTGGCTGCATTTGCAAGTGCACAAGTATTACAGGCTACAGGCATGTACCTACGAAAGTGTTTTGTTCAGCAAATGGAATTTAAACAAAGGGTGATGCACATATATTTGTCAGGTCATGGCACTGATGAGGTATGGCCCCTCTTTTAAGACAGCACCATGTTTTTACCAGAGGGGGTTATCTGGGCAAAAGCCAAAACATACTCCTTTTTGCATGAAATGTGCAACTACTCACACGTCACTTCATCAAATTGGACCCAGCCTAGCTTTTAACTGATGCTGACTTTATAAGCTACCCGAGCATGTGCTCAGATTTAGACAAGTCGCCCTGCATACAGAATGACAGGACTAAAAGCACACGTCGTGCACCTGTACCCTGGATGGGTGCTTTCCAGGGGGAATGGCACATTAATTTGCATATCTCGCCAACCACTTGCTCTTTTTGCTCCATTGTTTTTGCAATGATCATTATTTATTACAAGGACTTCAAAACACTAAAAATTACCGGGTTTGGTGCGCTGGCTGGTCAGATACAGCATATGGCTGCTCAAAAAGTAGGGTTCACGCCGCGGCCGAATAGGTATGGGCCCCCTAATTTGCACGTTTCAAGCTGCATTGGAATCTACATATCAGAGCTGAGCTTAAAACGTGCAAATTAGGGGGCCCACACCCTAGGAGCATGCAAAAACCGTACCATTTTTGGCCTCAGACAACCCCCTCTGTGTTTTTACTCACACTTTTTCAATCGAATAGCTATCAATCACTGGGAAAATGAAGTAATGTCCTTTTGGGGACTGAGAAGATTTGATACGTAACTTAGGCTCCATCCTTATTGCATGCTTTCGGTTAGTAGGCTCATTGCCTTAACAGGAAATGGAAGTGAAAGCCACCAGAAAAGAGAACGTGGATTTCTCAATTCAGTTGCCGTGCGTGTGTGTATTTGCTTTTCTGTTTGTGTGTGTGTGTGTTTGCTTTTGTGTGTGTGTGTGTGTGTGTGTGTGTGTGTGTGTGTGTGTGTGTGTGTGTGTGTGTGTGTGTGTGTGTGTGTGTGTGGGTGTGTTTGTGAGTGTGTACGAGCGTGCGTGTTACACAGGGTTGCCACCTTTTTACACGATAATGTTGCATTTATGTTCCCCGTATGAATGTGCACACTTTTAATTGTATGTGCATCCGCGCACAATGCTTTATAGAGCAGGCAATATGCACTGTACACTGTACACACGCTTATACTATCGCTGCCCGCCAGTACAGTGTTTGTATTCTCATTCTTCAGCTGCAATTAGTGTAAAAAAACCCAGGGGCCCCAAGGCTGCAAGGGGTGGGGAGGGAGGAAGAGGAAGAGGAGCGGGTGGTGACAAGGAAAGGTGGGGGGACGAGGTGTAATGGGGAAGAGGAGTTGGCGAGGTGATAAAACGATCAGCATAGGAACCTATGCTTTCTTGGCGAGGGGGCGCTGCTGCCCCCCGCCCGCACCCCCCTGGTCTGGCTATTACACCCTGGCCTGATCTGTTCTCCTTTATTGCTAGCCACAGCAATGTGCAAGGGCTGCCGGCTGCCGCACTTGATGTGATCTATCATGTTCTGTGTATGAATGGTCTGATATGACAAGATGGATGCATAACAATGTCTCTAATCACATTCTAGTGGTCTGCCTTGCCTGTAAAGCAAAATAATGGCTTACACCATCAGGTAATCAAATTTTAGGACTGCCAGAGTCCCCACGCTTGGTCAACCCCCCGGCCAAAAAGTGACTCTGCAACTGTTGGATGTGATATATCGCTCGTCACTGCACCGTTTGGCGTAAAATTTAGTGCGCTGAATCAGGAAATAAAAATGTTTAAGATTGCATGCTTACAAACACGGAGGAAGTTATTTCGCTTTTCCAGCCTAGCAGGCTTATTCCTGGGTCTAATGAGGTACTACTTGGTGCTTCCGAAAGCTCTTGACACAGACTTTCTGCTGATGTCAACTTTATGTGCATGCGCTTCGTAATCAGGGTAAGAAGGTAGCAGAAAGATGATAAGCAAAACAGCAATGTACCAATGTACCCCTCCGCACAAACGCGTCTTGCAACGTTGTAGAGTTGCGAGTGTGCAGAGTGCGCAAAGAGGCCACTAGGATGGGGTGCAAGTCCCCGTTCCTTATAAAGGAATAGGAAGGTGCCAGAGTGGCATCCAACCACCGGAACTGGTCCTTTTGGCCTACTGCTTCTGTAACACTACGTACAGCGGCCCCGTTTCTGGAAAGTAATGTTAGATAGTTGGAAGGCTGGATTTAAGACGCGTCCAAAAGGTGTGCTCATTGGAACGGTGTGGAGCACTTGGGGTGAACTCACATCCAACAGTTTCGGGTCCAAAATTTAACCAAGCGTGGGGACTCTTTTTGACTGCGTCGTTATTTATAATTGTTTTAATGTCATTTTGAATATACATGTTAAAAAATGGAGTTTAAACGTCAGAAAGTAAGACTAGGCAGAGAAGGAACCTTTTTACCGGCTGTTCCTTCCAGAGGCTTGCGAAAAAGAGTTACCTTGCAGCATGACCAGCAATGCATGCCAATTGCACGCATGCACGTCCGTTTGCATCCGGGAAGTGTCCGTGTACAAAGGCAAACCACATTGACAAGGCAAGTCACGCCAGGACATAAAAACAACTCTGAAAGCAAAGCCATTTCAAAGCTTTCTCTAAGGCCACCTGTGCATGATGCCTTGTTAATCTCTGTTGCTGAACGGTTTTAACGTACTTGCATGTTCCCACGCATCGCTTCTCTTGATTCTCCAAAAGCAGGGCCACAGGCGCCGCACCTTCCTCTGCAAATTCAGCTTGGAACCTATTTAGCCTTGTGTTGTATGAACGGAAGGATGGGAGGACCGGCCTTGGCCTTGTATCTGAGTTGCAGGGGAAGAAAAATGCCTTTGTGCTGGACGGGCAGGTCAGTGGCAGCATATGTTTTTATAAGCTAACGTATTTGCACAGCTTTCACAGACATATGGCACAAGTTGGCATGCACATGCGCACATGCTTGTAAACAACCTCACATGCGTGCACGTATTCCCTCTTAACATTCACACACACACACACACACACACACACACACACGTTTGCGCACACATACACGCAAACACACACACACACGCACACACACTCATACACACACTCACACACACACACACACACACACACACACACATACACACACACACACACACACACACACTCCTCCGTGTAGAGTGGGCGCCAAGTGAGCATCCAACCCAAGCAAGTGGTCGGTTTGTTGGGTGGAGGCCAGTACACTCAGGCAGACCTGGATGCATTTACCAAAGCCGCAGCTGGGGTGAGTAACCAGCTGTTTGTCTTTCTGCTTTCAAATAGCAAGCTACCAGGAGTTATGTTGTATCAAAAGGTTGAATAAGGTAGGAATTCACCGTGTTGAACACAATAAGTCGTGCTTCACACACACACACACACACACACACACACTCACACACACACACTCACTCACACAGTACCAAACAATTAAAAACACTGGTAGCATCAATGCAGATCCTGACTTTGTGTTTCCCAAGGTTCAGCTAATTCTTTACTTGCCTGCATGTACCAGCAAGGGTTTGACTCTTTGGCCGCCGCAGGGCATGGCATACGGAATTTTTCGCTTATTATGTGTGTGTGTGTTGTGTGTGTGTGTGTGTGTGTGTGTGTGTGAACGCACTGTCACTGTCTCCCTTGCTTCTCATGTTGTCATCTTGGGTGAATAGCAAAAACACAGCATGTTGCTGAATACTGACGATTCCTAAATCTCTGAACAATCCCCAGCAGGTTTTGGGTGAAGGGGGGACAACCCTTTCCTCACCCCTCGGGGAAGCCTGGGAGCTGGCAGGTACTTTGTCCACACTGTCAAGCTGTAATTCAAAGTTTTGTGCGCCTTAAATTTGGATCAGAGCTTCAGAAATGGGGGCCTTCGCTGTCAGATACGATGTGCCAATTCCTGGCACTTTCTTCTTTGCGCACAAGTATTCTGCCTTTAATGCACATGTGCGCAGCTTGGCTCAATCAACACGTCATGCATCTTAGTTTCGGGCTCCTTCTGTTGCTCCATGCGCAAAAATACAACGCCGCAACACGTAGGGGGTTTGCAGGCTGCTCTCACGTCCCATATCCTCCAGAAACTGCAACAATAAGATTAATGCCCGCATGCTACACACACGCACCCCCAACACACACACACACACACACACACACGCTCACACACACATGCACACACACGCACACACGCGCACACATACACTCCTATTTACATTAGGCCCCTGTTGGTCATACAAACTTGCCTGTACCCAGCACGTCCAGCCAACCAAATTTGTGTTGCAATTGCAATTGCAGTTGCTGATGGTGTCCTTTCTTGGACTGTTGGAGATTTGGCAGACCTCGTCCTAGGCAATACCACCCCCAAAAACCTGTACATCATGTTCAGCTTGCTATCAATGGACAAGCTGTACTTCAAGGTACGGGCTTGGTCTGTGGCGGTTTCACCATCTTATTCAAAGTCAAAAGCGGTTGATTTTAAAAACAATTCAGATGTGACAGTCTTCTCCACAAAATACAACATTCTTTGGTGAAATAGCTTTTGCTCTACATCTCCAGTGGAAGTACAAGCTGTCATGTCATCAGCAAAGGGATCTTCGAGCCACCCACCGCCTCCAAGTTCCCTTAAATGCTTAATCGCACCCTGTCATCAATTTTGTTGCACGCATCTTGCATGTGTACGCCCCTCACACCTCACGCACGCAAATGCGTAGTAGTAATTGTAGGGTTGGCCAGAACCATATGTATTAACCAGGGTTGTTCAGTTCGATTTTTTGGGAGCAAGGGTTCGATAAAGTTCATGAAAGTTCTAGAACCCTCGAACTGTTCGAGCATGCAATTTCGGAAATGGAGGATTTTTCTGGTTTCCATGGTCAGTCTCGTCCAAAACATGCTTATATGAATATGAATATAATATAATTAATGAGTGCAGAAAAAATCAGAACGTTTGACGGCCATCCAAGGCTCTTTGCTGCATTTTGGGCTGCAATTTTGGACCTAAATATTCGAAATAGAAGGGCTCCGTCCGCCCATATTTCTACCTGCAAAACTTTTGCCTTTTTGTGTGTTTGTTTCCGGATATCCGTTCCTACAAGACGGAAACAGACTGACTAAGTGCATTCCAGATGCTTGCACCACACAGGTCGATACATAAGGCGCAATAGCCAGCATCTTGCTTGTTCTGATTGTCTGCACCTGAAATGTTGCTGCAAAGCATGTGTATGGAATACCTATATGCTATTGTGCGAAGAGGCACCTTGAGTTACGTGTAAACCTATTGTGTGTCTCCTAGCCTTCCTGCCGCATGCATGCTGCCTTGCATCGCTCCAATACGTGACATGCATTCTACCTCGCAACGCAACATGTTTTTTGGATTGCGTACACCCCTCTGGAAAGCTTGCAGATTCAGGAAGCAGGCCACCATTTTGTCCTTCATGTGTTGTTTGTAGCCACCATGCATGCTGTCTGTCTGATACTAAAACGGTATGTGTTCAAGTCCTGTCTTGACAGCAGAGTGCTGGAAGATGCACGTCATGTGCCAAGTGACCTTGCAGTCAAGTCTTTCCTTGTTTGAGCTTTCAACAAGTTGACAATCCAGAGTGCGTCACTACGCCGTAAAATATAAACTATTATCAGCGGCATTAAACTGCATCAAAAAGTTGCCGGCCAACAATCCCTCCTCGTCGGTCTCAATGCAGCCACAGAAAACGACGGCGCATGATAACTGCACGATTCCTGAACGGAATTAAGTAGGATTCAAAACAGTAGAACTCCGCATTTTGAGGCCGTCACAACGTGCCACTCTCCAGCCCTTCTTGTCACCAAAAATTCGACCCTCAAAGCTCGCCGCGAAGCTGGACACACAAACTTCGGATCTCGCCGTCGGATTTTCTGTCTGAATCTTACGCGGAACGGACTCCTGGCCGCGGAGCTATTCAGGATCGAAGACCTTCCAACCGAATCGGTTGAAACCCGGACTTCACAAGACGGAGCCAGAAAAGACCCCCAAAGTCCTTCCGTCGGTTGACAGTTAATTCCAGGTCGTCAACACTTTTCTTATGAAATTTGGGTATTTCTGAGGAAATTTGGGTAAATGGGCATAAAGTTCCACAAACTTTTCATAGCTAACGAACGGCATTTTTAGGGTTCGTTTAAATGCGTGAAAGTTTGCGAACCCGAACTTTTGACCGAACCCCGAACTGAACAACCCTGGTATTAACCGTACTTGACCGTCTCTTTGGTGGTTTCTCTGCCAATAATACCGTATATAAACCGTATGCATATGGCTCTGGCCAACCCTATGCATTTGACACCTGCCTCCATTCTCCTGACAAGCAAAAATTGCCCTGTGCAAGCGTGCCAAACTTTGCAAACGTGATTTTGCTATTCATTGTTTTGGTGTGCATGCCCTCTAATTATCCCGCCAGTTGCAAAAATGGACACGTTGATGAACTTACTTTGCCACTTTATACTTGACATTAAGCTTGGAAAAACAAGGTCCTGCAAGCAGGCAACATGGTTGCTGCAGACGACCAAAATTCTGTACGGTCCCTCTGACATTGTTTGCTGTATGCTAAGAGCACATGTCTACTGTTCCCACAACCCTCTAGGCAGGCAAAAAGGATTCTGGGGGCGACTTGTCCAAATTTGTGTACAGCCCTAACAGTGAAGAGGTGGTGCAGCAGAAGCTGCAGCAGCTGGAGGAACAGCAGCAGGCAGATGTAGAGCGTGCAAGGTGTGTTTGGTTTGAATGACGCAGCGCTGCTCCAGAGTTACAGTTTTCAAAGATACTACATTGCCATTGAAAACGCTGAACACGCTGCGTGGTGCCATTCTGGTGATTGATATTTGCACACACACACACAATCACACACACATACACACACATACACACACGCAGACACACACACATAAATGCATACATATACACACCTGCACATATACGTACACATATGCACATCGACTTAAGACACTATCTGTGCACATATATGCACCCACAACTGTGCACATAATGCATACAGGTGGGCCGAGGCCGTGAAGTCTGTGCTGGCGATCCCCAGACGCTCTCAGCAGCCCACAAGAACAGAGTGGCTGCAGGGGCCATTTGCTACAAGGATCAAGGCATTGGAGGTGATTTGTAGGTGGAGCAAGTCGTGTCACGTTATCCTTCTCCATCCTGTCTTTCTCTTCTTCTTTCCTGTTCTTCTCGTCATGACAATTTCAGGATATAAAACCATAAAAAGGGCATGAATGGCCACCTGCATCCGCATGAAGATACACTTGGAATGTGCAGAAGTACATTGTCAGCTCTCCAAAAGGATAACATTGCTTGTTTACCTGTGCTCTCAAGTGGCTAAGCGTAGCTACAATTACCAGCCCAAATGGTATTTGCAGGCGAGTTCCATGGAAAAAGTGTGGGCAGGTGCCACTCAGTGCTAAGCTAATTTCCCTGAGCACATATTACAAGCAGCTTCAGCCACAAAGGTCTGAAAATGATTGTTTCCCACACTTCTGTAAAACAGTGCTTACACAAAAGTGCGTACTTGAACTCATCCTTCTCCTTTCAGGTGACTTCCCTGATGGGGGATACTTCTAACGTTCCCCCTAAGGAGCTTGCTTTGGCGCAGGAGTCTCTGACCTTAGCAGGTGTGTACGTGTGCGTCAGTACCTTAGGTATGCGCGTGTGCACGTATGTGTACGTGTGTATGTGTATTTATTATGTTGTGCACAACTTTCCAAAGCCCTCTTACCTTGTACAGTATTGCACAGAAGCGCTCAAGCATACATGGCATGCATAACAGCATGCATGCATGTGCTTGGTCCCCGCAGGCATCAGCCCTCCCTCTGCAAATTCACAAAGCATGACGGGAGGCAGTGGGCCTTCGCTAGGGAGTCCCCTTGCTGACAAATGCAGTGATCTGCTCGTGGATCTGAGGGTGAGCTTAATTGGGCGTGTTTGCTTGTGCATTCTTGCACAAAGGTCCGACCTGGACTGTATCTAAGGTGTGTACTGCTCAGCATTAAACTTCAGGCAGGGAAATTTCAAACTTGCGGTCTTATGCAGTGTGTATGTATGTCTATGAGTGAGAATTTTCACAAATACGTGGGCTTGTTATGGGCGTGTGAAAGGACTTAGGGACTGTGTGTATGGATCAATCAGCTTAAAGCCTAAAAAGTGTACAACAAGACGAGCGAAGTGCATATGTCTTGCTTGATTCCTGTCGAATACACGCAGGTCCTGCGTACTCACGAACCTTTGCGGGTGATCCGTCGTGGTTTGCCTCTGGAGTTCTCACAGAAGCTGCAAGCCGCTGCACAGGTGGGCACTGTAAAAGTAGACGTCTAAGTCTGAGATACCGGTCTGGACATTTGGGGAGTATATGGATCTTTACAGGCACAGTGGGCACTGCGTTAAGCAAGGGAGGCAGGGCAGGAGAGGGTTGGAAACTCAAAACCACATTTCATATTACGATGCGAGGTGTACTGAGGAGTGAGTTTCTCCCAAGCAATTTGAAAGTGAACAAGAAAGATCAACCCAGGGTAACATTTGAGCATGTTCTGAACACCTCGGGCAGCCAAATTAGTTTTACCTCCTCACGCGCAAGTAGCTCAATCTCACTAAGGCTCGCGGACTGTGTAAATGTCATGTAAGGACAACATTAAAGCACAACCCCAGCCTCCGACCTTACTTGTAGCTAAGCATATGATTTCACACAATATTCAATCTCTGTGCGGTGGGATCTGCTTTAGTACCATTTATGCTGTCTTATGCTACCTCGTCTCCTGATTTCGTTACTGGCATAGCACCCAATCTGCTGCTGCTGCGCTAGACCCTGCCAAGCTCTGCTGCAATTTTCTCAATCCTCTGTCTTCATCGTCAAAACTCACATGGCACCCTGCGTTGCGGTACCCCACCTCAAGTAGAGCCTCGGTCTAGCATATTTCCACTTTTATCTTTTTGAACTCTTTTGGACTCAAAAGTATTTCACAACCCAAGCTCAAGGCTCATTCTTTCTAAAAAAAGTACGCAATATGATGTACAGATCATGCTGTACCCTCAAAGAACAGGTAGACAGCTCGCTATTGTTTGACACACAGAGGCACACACACATATACACACCCTAGTTCACCCATCCACCTCCAAGCCTTCCATAATTTCAAATACACTCACTTCAGGCACTCGTTGAGTTTCAGGCCAACGATGACTGCCCCTCCATCCGCACCGATCTCACACACCTTAGGTGCTACACAGTAAGTGTGAAGTGGCATTTAGCACGCCCGTGCGCAATATGCAACTGCCTGCATTTGTTGGAATAAATATCTCTAGACTAACAGCATTTAATTTGTGAGATCCAGTCCTGACAGCTGGAAGCACCCACCCTTATTGACAGCATTGTATTTGTGAGATCCAGTCTTGATAGCTGGAAGCACCCACCCTCAATGAAGCAGTACTATACTGGCTGAGGATAAGTTAGGCATCGTCGAAATACCGACTGATTGAATGCTTTTTGGCTTTATTTGGCATAGATTGATGACGCCAGCACCACGGAGGTAGATGATGGTTTGAGTGTAACCACACTCGACGGGAAAGGTGTGTGTTCATAGAGGGGGGAGGAGCGGGTGTGTGCATTAGGGAGGAAAAGGCCAGTGAGGTCAAACATGACATTTCATATGAGTCATATTAATATGATGGGAATTTTTATATCACGTTACGTGGCACAATCGACGAGCATACCATGCAGCGTGACTCTTGTTTTAAGGTGCCAGTAAGAAGAAAGTTAAGCATACAAACTAAGCTTTGCGTAGGCTGCTCTTACCACGAAAGCTGCAAGTGCCCCCCTCCCTCCTCTCCTCCCCTGTGCGTGCCTTCCCCCCCAAATCTGGCTTCAGTGCACAACTCATACACTAATTGCCATGCATGTGTACCAATTTAGCGCATCAAAATAAGCGTTTTGGTGGTCGCACTTGCATGCACATCCATTTCCATGCGCTAGCGCACAATACCCCCCCTTACACCTGCACTACAGACCTAGGTGGAGAGGGAGAGAGTGGCTCCTTGCACACTGTGAATGGAGTGCGCTTATGGGTTCATGTGGCTGATCCAACACGCTGGTTGGCGGGAGCCCCAGGAAGCAGCGAGCTGATGCAGGAGGCGGCGGAGAGGGGGAGGAGCATGTACTTTCCGTGGTGTGTGTGTGCGAGTGTGTGCATGTAATTATGTGTGCGTGTGTGAATTTGTGCGTGTGTGTGCGTGTGAGAGGTGATGTGTGAGTGTTGCACTTCAGCATATTGTTGTGTTAATACATACTTCTATTGTTTTATATTTACGCATGCAATTCTAGTTGAAATCGCGAACATTTAAAGCGCGTATCTGCATCCCACTTTCCAATGTTGTGTTGTGCTCGTAGGGGAAGCGTGCCCATGTTTCCTCAGTCCATATCCACTGGCGCGTTCAGCCTCAGAGATGGAGAGGTGGGGGCAAAAGAAGGGCATAAGGCAGACGGGTTTCAGCGAGACGAGTGTTGCATGACAATCTTTGCGAGGAGTGGCAGCCACTCGGATTTTAGAAATGCTTTGCCTGTTGTGCTGTAAAGAGCTGGAATTTATATGTGTATGCTTGTAATCTTTAACCCAGATCAAGCAGCAAAATCTGGCATGGCTTTAGTTTCAGATGAGCAGGAGGAAATGAGGTAGGAATTGGTGATCTGAAAACCACAAAAAAGTTGACTGGGTCAGTGAGCGGGAAGTTCTGTGTATGACTACAACAATTTGGACGCTTTAAATCTCTGCTTGACATGTAAACAAACTTGGTGAGCGCAGTTTGTAAGGGAACACGTGGGCAGGGAGGGAGTTGTTTGTTGCTTCTGTGGCAGTGCTAATGCATCCTTTTTAGTACGCCTCTCACTGTCTTTGTTTACCGCAGGTGTGCGATGCGCTCAGCTTCGCCTGTGATATAGACGACGACGGCTCTATTTTGGATGTGCAGGTGCGCTGCTCCCTGCACTTGTCCGCTCCCTTTGGACTCCCTCCTCTTTGCAGCTGCTTCTCCCTTTACACCTCTTTTCTGCAGCTGCTTCTCCCTTTACACCTTTTGCCTCTTTTCTGCAGCGTGTATGCACTTGCACTCTTCCTGACGTTTGCACCCCTGTTTTGCAGACAACAACTGTGTCTCTCCCTCATGATCTTTTTTGCTACTGCATAGTTGTACAAATGCTTGCACAAGCTCACGCATGCACACGTTAAGCACTTCCACACACACAAATTTAATGTGCGTACAATTCTCATCCTAACACAACCTGATTTGCTCTATTACAAGGGCAAACGAGCTTGACACACACATACACACCTGTTTGCTCAGGCCCATTCCACAAAGATCCGCATCACCCATAAGCTCACGTACGATGCTTGTGATTGTCTAATTGCATCAGCAACAGCGGCATCAGGGTCAGATGAGGCCTCTGAAGGGAAGGGGCATTTGGAATTGGATGGAGAGAGTGATAGAAGCAACAGCAGCGACAGCGGCAGTGAAAGGAGTACAGACAGCGATGGCAGTTGCAGGAGTGGTAGCAGCAGCAGCAGCAGCAGTAGCAGCAACAACGGCACGATTGAAAATGTGGCTAGCACTTTTAGGGGGGTTGTGGACCGGAGTGTAATGCTGGACATGCGTGTGCTGAGCTTAGCTACTCAAGCCAGGTGCAGTTGGGTTTCATACAAATCCCTCATCATTTTTGTGGGATGCTTCACAAGAATCCCCTGTCGTTTTGTGGAATGCACTTGCAGTTTTTTTGCAGTAGCTCGGCAAACTAGGTGCCATTTTTTGTTAGTTATTTGGTACCAACTGCTTTTGTCAGTTTGTGAGTAGCTACTCACAGACTTCTCATCAATCAGGTATGAGTGTCACTGTCACTTCTGTTTATGCTTGTCCTAAATGCTATGCAGGCGAACGTATAGAGCAGCCGCAGGTTGCATTGAAATACCCCTTCCGGAGGCCAATGTGAGTGCTTGAAAGGTGTTAGGGTTGAGCTCTATCCTTGATAGTGAAAGGTTATGGCCTTTGTATCGTGGGTGGGGTGTGCTTCCTTTAGGTTAAGGTTAAATTACTATATATGCCTCTTGTGCTTCCTTTATATCGACTTACAAATTGGCCTGCAAGGCAAAACTCTTGACCTTAACTGCAAGAGCAGCTTTTTACTGAGAAACTCAAGCAAAGCGTTTATAATCCTGCAGCTGTGTTGCTGAATCAAGCAAATGCTTTTCAGGATTTGTGTATTTGCCAGCCCACATGCCCATAAAAGGCACAAGCTAGGAATGAGTACACATTCATTGTTTGTGACACCGTCTAAATTGTTGTGCGGCAGTTATCTGTGCCTATGGAAGACATGGACGCATCCAATCCACGAGTCCAGGTCACGCGATTGAGGTGGGTTTGCAAGAAAAAATGTGTTCTATCAAATCATGTCCATTTTAAATGTACACGCACGGCGGTACACTAAAGCCCTTGGTTTCTCACTTGCAATTATTTATTCACTTGTTCGGGGTTCGGTTGGAAAAGGTTTACGCCTTAACTTTGCAAAGCGTTTCACGTGCGTTAGCCATGCAAGGAGCTGCTGGCAGGAGGATAGAACAGATGATGGTTATCAGCAGTTCCTATACGGAGGATTTGTGGCAATTTTCGCTTTCTCAAACGTAGAGAAGGAAAGATAGTCTGCAATGCACATCAGATCGTGCCATCAATTGCAGCACCTTGTCTCATTGTGTGCATGCAGTCAATGGGAAAGTGCGAGCCGCCAGATGGTGGCAGAATTTATGATTTTGGCTGGAGAGGGCGCGGGCCGAATCGGTATGCCCCTGTTGTTTGAATTGTTCCTTTCTCTGTTTTTCCAATTTCTTGGAGCTCACAGCTTTAATTTAGTTTGTTATTCCTTTGTTTGCCCCTTGGGGGTAAGAACTTGCCGGGCCCTTGTATGAGATATCTTGATTAAATAACAGCCTCATGCACCTCACGGTGCAAGCAAGCGTGAGTAGTCTATCGTAGTCCATTTACTTCGAAGTGTTACAGACAATGCTAGGTAAAAGGCTAACACTCGCAAGTGGAGTTAGTAAGAAGTAAGGCTATGTTGGAGATTTTCAGTCAGCGCCCTTTGAACGCCACAGGCCAGCAAGTGTCTGAACCTGCACTTATACATGGTGCAGGAGTGCATGCTGACCTCCCCTTACCTTACCGAGCACAGCCGCAGCCTGAACTGCCCACTGAGGCCGTCCAGGTGTGCATGTGCCTGAATGCCGAAGAATGTGTGTATGTGTTTATGTGTGCACGTGCCTCTGCACTTGCTTTTTTGTGTGTGCAAGTGTGAGAAAGGATGTCATGTTCTGGGTACAGTGCCAAATACATTCACACCTTCCTGCTGACCCCTCCTTCTTTGTATGCCGCACACGCAGAACACTGTGCCTGATGGGGTGTGCAGAGGGTACATGTTCAGAAGGTGTGTGCATGGCCAGAATTACTCACGAAACATGCATTTGTTTTTTCCTAGTGCTGTGCCTCTTCACGATGTCTACCACTGCTAGGACATGCCTGCCACCTACTAGTTAGATTGCGATGGTTTTCCTATTTTTTGAGGTTGAAACTGAAGTACTCTTGCAGGGCATGCAAGTATGCCAGACAAGTCAACCCTTCAGCAAGGCTTATGTCATGTGTCAAGGCTGATTGGTATTTCTGTGATTCAGACGGCAACACGCATGGCATGATCATGCACCACACAGTTTGTGCGCTCTGAACATGCAGGTGCATGACAAGAAGCACAGTTGCACCTACACCAAGCCGTCATGCCAGTTTGGGTCTGCAAGCATATGTCCAAGTCACCAGCCCAATCAGGAGGTGTGTGTATGTGCACATGTGTTTTATGTGTATGAGCATGCGTATTCTTGCACGTGTGTTTGCGTTTGTGTTGATGTGCTTCTGCGTGTGTGCACGTGCATAATGTGTGTAGTTAGTTTGGATGTTCTTTAGGATGGGGATGGGGAGGCCACGTGTGTAGCGCAAGGTTGTGCAGGCTGGTTTAAAATCGTAGCCCCAGACGAGCATATGCTAGGAATGCTGGGGGGTGTCGAGGACGGTGCTGAGGGCTTGTGTGGATGTCGTCGGTATACTTAAATTATGCGTTGAGTGTACAGTACCCATGCCAAAATTTACTGCACAATTTATGCTTATGGCGTGACGTGCTGGAGACATGCTGAGTAGGCAGTTTCTAACACGCACAACAGAGCATAAGCCCACATTGTCTATGCTAGGCATTTTGCCTTTTATAAAGTAGGGCAAAACACATGACAAGATATAAATGTCCGGATATCCAGCTATGTACAATGTGTCTTTGTGTGTTAGCAAGCAGCTGCACAAACGACGTCTTGATGACCGTAATCTCCAAAGCTAGCTCACCATAGCCGACATGCAAGAGCTGTGTCACCTGAAGATGACACGTTACTTGCAACCAGAAATCAGTACACGGGCAACGTCTTTTATGATTATGACGCTTAACTTTTTGCTCTCAGGTACATGGATGTAGTGGCCCACTTAAACTTAAAAGCTCATCTTCTAGGGGTGCCCGTTCCCTTCAATGCTGCATCAATTGAGCGCTTGGCCGCAATGAGCGAACGGCAGAAGACAATGGGGCAAGCTGAACGAGCTGAAGAGGCTTACTGGGTGGCTGGTAAGCAGTGAATGGTTGATTGCAGTTCATTTGCAAGAACCTTGTCTCTAGCACTGCTACCATTGTAACCAGGGCTGTGCAATAACCCTGTCAGTGCCATTTTGCACCATTTACAATACAGTTGACAATCCGTACCGTCAGAGCGTCAAAATGACGGTGTTTCAAAATTGACGGTGTCTACCGTCAAGACGGTCGAGGGGACCGTCCACCGTCCACCGTAATTACTGTGTAAACTCTCTTTTTTCTGTGAAAAGTTGAGACAGCGTCAGTAAAAACAGGAATCAGTTGAAGTGCAGTTGAAGCGGTTGAATTCAAGTGCGGTTGAAATGATCCACACGGTTGAAATAATTTCAACCGCGTCAACCACACTTAACTGTGTTGTTGCGTACAGGAAATTTACAGTTGATTTCAATCGCTTAAACCGCATATTACAACTGTGGCCTTTTGTCTGACGAGGGTTTGAATCCTGGTCAAAACACGAACTTGTTGCTTTTTTCCCCTTCCTTTCCCCTTCATTATTACACCAATCGTTTGTTTGTACAAATAGCACACGTGCAACATTTAGAAATGAGGAGAAAAAAGCCAAAATTGTTATTTTTTGCCTTTTCACAATTTTGAACCTTACTGTCAACCATACCGTCATGCACCGTCATGACGGTCCCCAAATTCTGAAATGACAGTCTGACACCGTCTTTTACGGCATCAACCGTCAGACCGTATTTTGACGGACCGTACCGTCACACCGTCATTGCCCAGCCCTGATTCTAACAAAGCGCGCAATTATATTTTCCAATCTTCCAGTTTTTCTTTATCAAAGTTGTATTTTTATGAATTGATGCAAAGGACGATTGCGGCAACGGCTTGTCAAATGGAACGCTGCTGCAGAGTACTTCCGACAAAGCAAGAAAAAAGGCGGATCCATTGAGTGGCCTGGTACAGTGTTGGGCTGGCAGCGGCAAGACCTGAAGCTTGCGGCTGTGCTGCTTGACGAGCTGGGCTTAGAGGTGGTGATCAAGGTGAGATGCATTTTTAAGCTGGTTCCTAAAAAACTGTTGATCGAAATGTGTCCAGACTGGCGTCTTCAACATTTGGGGGTAGCCGAAACAAACTATGTATATACGAGTGGATTGATTAGTTTCTGTACAATTGCCTGAAATGTGCGAAGGGCCCAAAACAATTATGTTATTTGGCCCCTGTGATCCACTCACCATTTGCATGCTTTTCTTTCGGATCAAAGGAGTGTGGTGTGGAATGCCCTCAGACCTCTGGCGTTTAGAAAACCATTGAAATTAAGAATATCGATGAAACGTGCTTCATGTGGGTCTGTCTCTGGACCTGGATTGTTTACTAGGGATCAGCGTTGGGTGATGCTGGCAAATATGCTATGAAATTTGACACACCGCCGGCCAAAATTGGAATCCCCATTTTGGCCAGAGAACCACCTGCTGGAGTCGATTGCAGGCCTCACAATGACATAAACACAAATTCCAACAATTTATAATTCAACCAATTATGGAGTCCGAAGAGGGGCTCTAGAAATGGATGAAGTTGCAGCCCCATGTATCAAAGGCCTGAATTGTGTGTGTGTGTGGCTGGGTGTGCCTGTTTTGTATGTGTGTGTGTGTGTGTGTGTATGTGGCTGGGTGTGCGTGTTTTGTATGTGTGTGTGTGTGTGTGACCATGTTTGAAACTTTTCTGGCTACACAAGGCAGCACTCACAAGTTCCCCCCGCTATCCCATGCTGCCAACAAGCTCCTCTCCGCACGTGTAACAACAGTAGCAGCGCAACTGGCCTCAGCATAGACATGGCTCAGAAGCTATATACACCAAGGCAAACATGCCCAAGAAGTAGCTAGAGTAAAGCAGCAAGCAGCTGCACAGCATTATAGCAACGCAGCTCAGCACTTTATTATCAGATAGGGACAAGTAGTGGTACTTTCCTTTTTCGCTGGAAGTATAATGACCGGCTTAACTAACATCCAGATCTCAGAACTCAGAACCGAATCAAAATTTCAACACCCCACTTTGTATAATTGCCTCATATGACATGATCTACAAGTCATCCAAACTTGATAGCAAAAATATCACCTGGGGCGGGGGGGCACTGGGGTGTATACCGATCTGGATATACCCTGGTATATCCAGATCGGTATAATACCGGTATGAGGGTATAAATTGGTATGTATAGGTATGTAAAAAAGCCATGTATCGGTATATGCTGCTTTCTGTCGTTTACACATTGGTGTAATTGCTGCTTACTTGCTTTTCCTGCTGCTCCGAGACGCTACGGAGGTGGGGCAGTCGTACTTGACACCTCTCAGCAAACTTTATAACAGTGTCCGTACCTTTGTATGTGCAGGTCAACATGCCTGTCTCTCCGGGAGACTACCTCACTTTGGGCCTGCTTGAGGCGCGTCCCCTTGAGGGTTTACTCAGGTATTTGTCACTCTTTATTATTGATGACCCTCCGCCATTACTGGGGGAAAACTTGGGATCTGCCTTTTGGTGTTTTTTGTGTCTGGTGGCAGTGCTGTGGCAGTTTAAAAGAGAGGAAGGTTAAATGACGAGTGGAAATGCACGCTGCACAGCAACTGCTCTTTTTATTTATTTGCCCTATCAGAGTTAAAGTGTCTTGTGCACTCCTGCAAAAAAGAGCTGCCAAACTACCTGCCTAAACAGTTGCCAGGCCCCACATTTGTTCAATGCTACTGTGTGCTTGTTTGGGACGTCGCGTTAAATATCAGTATATATATTTCTGTATGTTCCGCATTTCTTTGGGGAAGGGTTCACAGCTAAGGCAAGCTCTATCAAAACCCTTCAAGCAATTTTAAACAATAGTGCATACTAGGAAAGCAGGGAGAAAGGCCAGCAGGTGAACTTACCGATTGCATTTAATTCCAGGCCCCAAACAAGCTAAAGATGTGAATGCAACGGTAAAGAAGAAGAAGCAATGCAAGCCTGCACTTGCAGGCTAGCTAAGATGAACGAATAGAAGACATTCTAAGAACATTTCGAGCCCGAAATATTCTTAAGGCTGAGGAGAGGATTTTAATTTTGGGACTTACTTGGACTTTTTTGCACCCCTCCTGCTTGCTCACATTGAGCATTACCACTTATCACTAGCAACGGTAGCTTGACCGTATTCAAGCATGCCAGAACTTACAACTTGACATCTTGACATACCGTACTGCGCTTTATTGTTTTGCAAGTTAATTACTAAATGTTGAGGTCCCTTGTGAAAAGTCAAGTCGGAAATTAATTTGAACTATCCCGGCCTTGCAAAACTTTGACTTCCAGCGGGAACTATCCTAGGTTCCGCAATGGACTCCCGTCGGTTTGAGGGGCAAGCATCATCATTATGGCCGAGTTGCACAATGAGAAGCGGACGAAGTTCCGCCCTGACCTCCTGAGGCCTGAGACGCTTGCAAGCACTGCCTGCCAGTATTCTTGCCCCATTGCCAAGTGGGCAGACTCATGCACATGCACAGCTCCAATGAGGGTGCAAGCCTCTCCAGAAGGCATGTATGTATGGGGCTACCACTAGATGCAAGCTCCAGGGAGCAAGGCGGGCTTGCATGCAACCATCCTCCACCAGCAGCAGCAGCAGCAGCAGCCCAGAGGCACCCAGAAGAAGTGAGGATGCAAGGGGGGCAAGCCCACACCCCCCAAAGTTGCAAACTTTGCAAATTTCCCTAACTCTTGGGCCTCACAAAATCGTAATGCTCGCAAATTAATTATTTTATTAATTTGGCATTAGCATCTCGCAAAAGTAAGCCTCGCACTACTAAAAGCTCAGTACGGTACATTACTCATTTCCAGGTTCTATGTAGCCGAGTACACCACTCAAGGTGTGACTGAGGAGGCAGTGACTGTGGGAGGGGGCGCTCTAGAAGTAGATTCTACTGACTCCCTCACGGATGAATTGTGGCCGTCGGCCTTCGAAGAGGAGGAAAGAGATGAAGGCAAGACAGAAGAGGAGCAGAAGGCAGAGGAAGAGGGAAGTGCAGACTCTGCTGACGTGCCGCCCTCACAAGAGGCCTAGTACGTTTGGCTTTAAATTTTCGGTTTCATTATTTTGTTCGCATCTCATGTTGTTCTGGTGAGAACGATCAAAAAGTTGCTCTGGTGAGAACGATCAAACAGCTTTTTTCTCGCAGTGCAAAACCTGAAACGATGCCGAATGAAATAAATGTATAAATGTGACAGAACAATGCAACAGCGGTGGAAATTTAGCAAGCCAGATACAATCATAGTTTCTCCGACCCAGCAACCAAGCCCCAAACAAAGCCCAACAAACACGTATCACACTAGGTCTGCCAATAATGCAAGAAGAGTTGCCCGTGATAACCTAGCAGATGGCGTTGCCAATCCACACTATGAAGGCTATAAAGGTTATGAAACTAAACAAACGCGACATGCTTTTAAACGAAATTAAGTACTGTACAGTGTTGACACTTCCCTACTCAACAAGCAGAAAAGGCACGAGAACAATAAAAGCCAATGCCTCGCTTACTCGGAGACTGTAAAAACCTTCACATCATCCTGCAAGGAGCAACAGGCACCATCTACAACAGCCACACAAGGAACTTATGAGTTCAGTGTGAAACACTTGAACTCAGGTTCTTGAAGTGTAGCATAAAGTGAGATGTTCTCACTTTCTGCTTTTCTCCGGTTTCTGCTTCCCTTCTCCATTCTTTTTATTCCTTGGAGAACACAACTCTCTCTAATAGCATACTCCCCCCCCTCCCACACCTCTTTTCTATGTTTTAGTCCTTAGTTTTTTCCCGTTTCACTGGTTTCTCTGAGTTGTTGTGTTCTCCTTGGTAATAATGACAGAGCCCTATGCATCTAACGATGCAAGCGAAATAGAACCCACTCTACAGCCTTGGAGTTACTGGCCTACATGCCACAGCACCGTGCACTCATGGAAAATTAAGCCTACATGCAATCAGATCCGCAACAAAAATTATACAGGTGAGACGAGACACTGAACACAACCCCCACAAATATATGAGAAATACTCATGGCTGGTGGTGTGCAGGCTTCTGCCTTTTTTTTTTTGGGTAGTGTTACAGCTACGGCCCCCAGCAGGGGCCTGACAGACAACAAAAAAAAAAGAGGAGAGAGGGCTCAAGCAGAGGAGAAAGCAAAAGGAAGCTGCTCAAGGAGACCCAGAACCAAAGAAAGGAAACCAGGAAAAAGAAAAAAAACCCAAGTAGAGTACAGAGGTGAGGGAGCGCAGGACAGAAGACGCAGAAGAAAACCAGGAGGATGGAAGGAGACGCCAAACACACGAAAAAGGGGGGGAGACGCACATAGTTGCAGTTGTT
>Ga0307945_1000276_pt1 | contig 33394 bp, 45 predicted proteins | sample OrgLakmetagen228_FD_201818 | JGI IMG/M metagenome (GOLD analysis project Ga0307945, IMG submission 201818) | Saline water microbial communities from Organic Lake, Antarctica - #228 | ecosystem: Environmental > Aquatic > Non-marine Saline and Alkaline > Saline | place: Antarctica: Organic Lake...
AGAGAGTGCGCGTTGGACGGGCGTGGCACGCCAGCTGTTGTGGCGTTCGGTCCATGCAGTGGAGGCAGAGAGGGGGCGGGATATGGGTGGGGGTGTGTGTTGGGGAGGGTGTGTGTTGGGGGGGTTGTGGTTGACTGATGCTGCTGTGCTGTCGCTGGTGTGTGCATGTAGAGGCAGGGTTGTGCTGGTGTGGTGGTGTGCGTCTTCGACGTCGTGGGCCAAGGTGAGCTCTGGATGCATGGTATCCCCCTCGTCGCTTCCGACACTGCTGCTCCTGACCATATTCTTGGGTACAAGGGCGCCATTACCACCACTAATGGGCCCGCCAACACTACCGCTACCTCCACCACCACCACCACCACCACCACCACCATCATTACTATCATTACCAATATCACCATCAATGACAGGAGCAGTCTCTCTTCCAACGCTGTCTGACCCCTCCTCCTCTCCAGCCTGTTGCTGCGTAGCCTCTGTGCATTCTGAAGCACGGAGGAAGCTATGCGACGTGGCCAGCTTGTCGTGGGGGCTTCCAGATCTTGGCGCAGCTGTGCATAAGGTGAGCATGCAGGTGTTATTGTGTGTGCGTATGTGTGTGTGTGAGTGTGTGTAATTGTGTGTGTTTATGCGTGTTCTTGTGCTTATGCGTGCTCTTGTGTGTGCGTGTTTTTTGGTGTGCATGTTAGCGTGTGCGCCTAGTGTACGTATGCACTTTGTGTGCGTACTATGTCATGTGTGCATGCGTATGCGTTTGTGTGTATGTGCGTGTATGCGTGCGCGAGCCATGGATCAGGGAGTGCTGCGAGGATGAGCACTACAAAAATCAGAACACCAGTGCCTGCAGTGTGACTTACTGCCTACCGTCATGGGCAACCTCTAACAAATCAGAACACCAGTGTCTGCAGTGGGACTTGCTGCCTACCGTCATGGGCAGCCTCTAGCAAGCGAGAGTGTGCTGAACTACCAGAAGGAGAGCGTGTGGCGTGTGGTGCAGAAGGTGAGAGAGGATCTGGGGCATGTGCGAACAAAGAAGAAGGGAGGAGGCGAGAGGGGGAGGGGCTGCGTGTGTGCGAAGGGGAGCGACTGCGGCCGCGGAATGGGCTGTGTTTCTCTGCCGGTTGTGCCTGTGTGTGTGTGTGTTTTGTGTGTGTGTGTGTGTGTGTGTGTGTGTGTGTGTGTGTGTGTGTGTGTGGATGGGGAACAGATGACCATAGGTATGTTTTTGATCATGTTTAGATGTGTGCGTGGTGCACGTGCAAGTGTGCAGGTGATGGCTGCCTGAGGAAGACCTGGTTCAATCACACCGGTACGTACAGGCATACAGGCACATAATCACACACACACCAACACACACACACACATTCACTACCATCCCACACACCTCAGCTTGAGCCTGTGTCAGAATGTGCGCAGCTTCCAATGTGAGCCTTGCGGTGGACTGCGTCAGGGCCAGGACCAGGTCTAGCTCCGTGTGCTGTGTGGGGGCACCAGACGGCTCCTCACTGCTTAGTTGAAGCTGAAGCAGAGGCACATGCGGCAACAGGTGCTGCTGCTGCTGCAGGCGCTGCTGTTGCTGGCCTTGCAGCTCTCCCTGCTGCTGCTGATGATGAAGAAGGAGCTGCTCGTGAGAGCCTCGCAACAGCCGCTCCTTGGGTGCGGACTGCGCTCCAGCCTGCTGCTGCTCACCTTGCCACTGCTCTTGACCATCCCAACAGGAGGCCTCCGCCCCTTGCGCAACTTGCTGCTGCTGGGCCTGCTGGGCCTGCTGCTCCTGTACTTGCTCTCCCTGTTGTTGACTCTGCAGCGCGTGCTGCTGAGGTGGTTCCTCCTGCTGCTGCTGATGAGGTTTGTCCTGCTGCTGCTGCTGCTGCTGCTGCTGCACAAGAGGCTGCTTGTCAGAATCTTGTAGCAGCCGCCCATCGAGCGCATACTGCTGGCGAGTCTGCTGCTTTTCCTCCCACTGATGTTGGCCATCCCACCAGGAGGTCTGCGTTTCTTGCGCAAGCCCCAGATGCATTTGCTGCATCTGGTCTTGGAGGTGCTGCTGTGTCTGCGCTTCTTGAGGATGCGGCTCTGGGGGCTGCTGTGCCTGTTGCTGCCTTTGTTTAGGCGCGGCTATGCTGGTTGGGTGAAGGGGCTTTGCACGGGCCTAAGGTGAGAGGGGCACAAATGTTTACACTATGCTGTCTATAGCGTGTGCTGATGCATGCGTGTGTGTGCGCGTGTGCATGTGTGAATTGTGTTGAGTACTTAGTGTAGTTTGGTCACACATTACTTCAGAAGCACATTAACACGCAGAGTCAAATGGCCACATTCCCTGGCACGCAATTAGTATTACAAAAGCAAGCTCACACACACACACACACACACACAAACGAACACACCTGCACCGCCTCGGCAAACGCTGCACCTGCAGCCGCCCCAGAGTACCAGCGCTGCACGTTTGGGTGGTGCGCTGCGTTGCTGGACTGCTGGAGCAGCGCTGCAGGACAGGGCTTCGTGCCCAGGCACTCCGTTTGCCCCTGAAGCGCTGTAGGAACTGCAGCTGCAGTGCCAGTCGCGGGGAACCCCTTTGTAGTAGTGGTAGCAGCAGAGGTGCCAGCAGGAGCAGCTCTCGCTCTACTAGGAGAAGCTGCGTCAGTGCCAGAAATCGTGGTGGCCCCCCTGGCGGTGAGCAGCCGGCCTGGAAGGGGGAGAAGGAGAGGAAGAACGGGGAGAGGGGTGAAAAAGTTGGAATATGTGCAACATATACTTGCACAGGCACACTCAGACAAAGTCTCACACATATTTTCACACACACGTACACACACACACACACACACACACACACACACGTGAACAGCCTCACTTGCTAGCACCCCAGGGCCGTGCTGTGCAGCCACAGTAGCAGTGGCTGCCTGCATTGCTGCTGCATCTTTTGCGTGTGCAGCTTGGGTGGCTTGGGCGTCCAGTTTCCACTGAGGGAGATGACTAGCTAGGTCCGCTGCTGGAGCACTGGCAGGGCGATGCACCCTGTGTAGCATTGCGTGATGGTGTTATAGTACAGTCTGAGTTTGTTAGTACATCGGTCGAGCTCAAACAAACCCTGATGCAGTTCATGTTAGGTGGACTTTTGGTGCAGTCAGCTGTGCTGGTGGGGCAGAAAATTTAAAGGGCCTTTGTTTTGATTGTTCTTGTGCTGCACATTTGTTATCACACTATTGTTGCCCCAGAAACAGGGGTTGGTGTCAGCACAGAAGGCGGTTTGTAGGTGTTTCTGAGCAGTCAGTTGCACTGATGACACGTTTGCGCAAATGTGTAGTGTGCTAAGGAGCATGAGGCAAGATCTCACGTATGGTTTGAAACCAATGGGCTGCAATGTGTGCGAGGTTCGCACGAGTATGTTTTGGTAAAATCAGGAGCTGGGGGATATTTTGAAGTGATTACATGAAGGTGCGCACTGTGTCGAGAGAAAGAATAAAATGTAATAAAAGGCAGCGTCAGGGTTAGGGGCAATATATTTATTTGTACTAAGTTTGATAGTGCACGTGTGCTTTTTGTGCCACACCACCACGCTCATGTGTGCATAATAAAGTGCGAGGCTGCAAAAGTATTTACACGCAAATAGCCAATGCACAGGAACTGAAGGCCCCAGCTTCCTCACACATTCCCACTAATACCAAACTACAACCTGTGCTCAAACTCCACAAACCAAGGGAGGGTGTGTGCAGTAAGCTGTCTCAGTACACAAAAGTCAGTGCCACGTTCAGAGCTTCAAGTTTGACAGAGCCTTCCCCATCATACACGAGCCACTCACAAAAGTTTCCATACACACACACACACACACACACACACACACACACACTCAAACCATGAACACGCACCTGGCACTGAAAGACCCCTCGGCAATCTCAGTGTCTTCTCTTGATGTGCCATTCTCAAGCTTCCACGCTGGGTTCCTGGCATGCGCGCTCACGAGCACGCCGCGCCGTGCCTTGCTGGCATGCTGCCTGGGGCTGGGGGTGGTCTCAGCTGTCACTTGACCAGCTATCGCGGTTTCCTTGCCGTCTTGTTCTAAGCCAGGTTCGAGCTGCACAGCTGTCGTTGGTCGCTCAGCTGTCGATTGCGGCCCAGCACTGTCAGGAGCTTCTGCTTGAATCTCATCACTGTGGCGAGCGACAACGGCCACGACACTGCCAGTGCGGATAAGGACTTCCTGGCTGTCTTTGGCCTTGCTTCCCCCAACACCCTCGCCCTCATTCCTGCCGCTCCCTACACCAGCTCGTAGGGCACCAGCTTTTGAGGCACCACCACTACCACCACCACCACCAGCATCAGCAGGCTCCTGTTCAGATCTGTAATGGCCTGCTTGTGCTGCTGCAGCACCATTCTCTACTTCGACCCATGATGGCACTTTTTGCGATGCTCGTTTTGATGCTGCTGCTGTGATGTTCTCTGCTGTTGCATGTGCGGCAGCTGCTGACTCTGGTGCTTGGAGCTGCTGCCATAAGTAGCTGCTGACACCCTGCAAGGGCATACATGTGTGTGTGTGTCTTTGTTGCTATGTGTGTGCATGTTTGTGTACGTGTACAACTGTATGCAAGTGTATGGACGACTGTGTAAGTAGCTGCTGACACCCTGCAAGGGCACGCGTGTGTGTTGCTACGTGTGTGGGTGCGCATACATGTGCAAATGTATGCAAGTGTGTGCATAGATGTTTGTATCTGTGCATGCGTGTTTGGTATGGCTCAACATATTGAATTCATAGATGTGTGTGTGTGTGTGTTTTTGTGTCGGTTTGAGTGTGTTTGTGCAGGAATGGCATTCAGCTGGATGAATGGCTGCCACGGTGGCGAAAAATCAAAGCTGCACGATGACTAAATATGAATAGGCAAACACTGTTTCAGTTTCATCGCAACCTCAATGCATGCAACAGCATGATATCTTTATAAGGGTCGTAAGTAAGAGCCACAGTGGCAATGCACGTAGGACCACGGACATGGGACATTTGACGACACATGGCAGTGCCGAAAGTTTACACATGATAGTACTGGCATTTAACACAGGACAGTCCTGACATTCTGCACATGACAGTACTGACATTTTACATATGGCGGTACTCATATTTAACACATGACAGTACTGGCATTTAACACATGACAGTCCTGACATTCTACACATGACAGTACTGACATTATTACATATGGCGGTACTAATATTTAACACATGACAGTACTGGCATCTTACATATGGCAGTACTGACATTTCACACATGATAGTACATTCTACACACGACAATACTGGCATCTTACACATGGCAGTACTGGCATTTAACACATGACAGTCCTGACATTCTGCACATGACAGTACTGACATTTTACATATGGCGGTACTAATATTTAACACATGACAGTACTGGCATCTTACATATGGCAGTACTGGCATTTCACACATGATAGTACATTTTACACACGACAATACTGACATCTTACACATGGCAGTACTGGCATCTTACATATGGCAGTGCTAACAATTAACAAATGACAGTACTGACATTCAACACATGACAGAACTGGCATCTTACACATGGCAGTAGTGAAATTTTACACATGATACATGATAGTACATTTTACACACAGCAATACTGACATCTTACACATCTTACACATGGCAGTACTGGCATTCTACCTATGGCATTCTTGATATCACACACATGGCAGCTTTGCACATCCAATGTGGATATTAAGCAGCTTTGCACATCCACCTTGGACACTAAGGAGTTACTACTGCAGGGTGTTGCATGCCACGCAACGACCAAGATGGAGAGGTCCCACAATTCAGCACCGATCACAATGCTACTGCATCAAAGACAGAGTGCTGTCATGCTCACATGCAGTTCCAATCCCAAGGCTACAGCATCAAAGACAGAACGCTGTCATGCTCACATGCAGTTCCAATCACAAGGCTACAGCATCAAAGACAGAGCGCTGTCATGCTCACATGCAGTTCCAATCCCAAGGCTACAGCATCAAAGACAGAATGCTGTCATGCTCATTCAGCACCGATCACAAGGCTACAGCATCAAAGACAGAACGCTGTCATGCTCACGTGCAGTTGACCAGCAATTTCCATGAGACGTTGGATCGAGGCTTGGCTGGCATAGGCTGCAGCGTGCTGCTCATCCCTGCGCGCACCCTCACTCTCTGCCTCGGCTGTGGCTTGTGACAGTTGCTTCTTGACAGCCTGTACGTGGGAATAGAAGGAGACGTCAGTGTGTGCATCCACCTCCATGCTTCGTTTGTCATTGTTGTGGTTCTTAGACAGTGCGATGTATGCATGTGAACCCAACTTGTACATACATCCACCCAAATTTGTCCGTCATTTCTTTTCCCTAAAAAGTCTGTGGATTTGAAACGAATTGCATGTGTCTGTGTGTGTGCGTGTGTGTGTGTGTGCGCCTGACTTGTACACACGCCCACCCGGTTTGTCTTGCTGCTGCACTTGACACTTGACAGCCAGTAAGGCAGCAAAGGAGGCAGATGTTTGTGTGCTTGCGTGTCACTCTCCTCCTACGTCAGCTGTGGCCTATGACAGCCGCACCTACACCTACACCTACACACACATACACACACACCTTGAGCTGCTGCACCACCTCCGCATGCTTGGCATGCTCCACATGCTGCGCTTCCAGCCTGCTCTTTGTCTCTGACAGAACGGTGGTGAGTTCCACCAGCAACTTCTCCTCCCCAGCAACCCCCCCCTCCTCCCTGAATTAGGCGGTGTGTGTGTGCATATACGTAAATGTGTGTGTGTGTGTGTATGTGTGTGTGTGTGTGTGTGTGAAGTCAGGCGTTAGGCAGAAGCAGCAAGTTGTGAGAATGAAAGCAAATCAGTGTTCTCCCCTTTGACTCAATATGTTAGGGCATTGTGATTAGGGTAGTGTGGCAAGACGCACGTGCTGAGTGCTGAGCATAGTGTGCATGGTGTATGTGTGTATATGTATATGTGCGTATGTCATGCGTGCGGTTATGTGTGCACGTGTGCACCGAATGCAAGGTGTGTGGCTGAGGCTGGTACAGGAATTGACCAATTCCAGATGTAGTGCCAGAAGGGTATGCTGGATGTGAAAGGAAGTTCCTAGACTGAATGCCATACACAGCGCACGTATACACAGATCATACCCTGGGTGTGTGGTACAGACAATGACTTTGTTCCTGCTTACGCACAAGAGCACACAAGAAGGCCTCGCATGTTGCTGATTTGCAACAGGCTTTGAGTGCCTCAAAATAGCAGGGCATCAGCCGTTTATCTGCAAGCTGCGGCAGCAATGAAATATTCGAATAAAGGACGTCCCCTGAACACTCCATACAAACGCACACACGCACGCACACTCTGACATACACACACATACACACACACACAATCTCACATACACGCACGCAAACTCTCACATACACACACATGCGTCCCTTTCTTACCCTCCCCCGGGGCCACAAACAGACACAAAAATCGGTGACAATGCCTCGTGCCTCACTCCGCACCTGACCGCCTCTTGCCTTCCTTCAACTACCCCTAGGCCCCCTTTTTGGGCCTGTTTAACCGCCCCTGCAGATGCAGGCCTCCTCACGTCACCACTGCACTTGGCCAGGAGTTGTTCAGCAGCAGCACAGATGCGCCTGCGTGGCAGTTGCGTCCAGAAGGATGTATAATATTAACAACATTTCCTCTAAAGCACCCTTCTAAAAACAAACATGAATGCATGCATGCAGAAAAGGTAAAGGCTGTGTTACGTTCGTGGGAGCGGTGTTCAAGTGCACGTGTGTGCGTGCGTGTGTGTGCGTGCTTGCGTGTATGTGTGTGTGTGTGTGCGTGCGTGCTTGCGTGCGTGTGTGTGTGTGTGCGTGCATGTGTGTGCGTGTATGCCTGTGCTATTGTTATGTTATGCCAAAGTCAAATGTACATGCAAGGACAAGCAAGGAGCGCGTAGGTGAAGAGGCTGGTGGATGCCAAAAAAAGGTTGCCTTATCTGCACCCTTATCTGTTCGACATGACTCAAAAACCAGTCGGGATGGATGGTGAAGTTCCAGGGTCCCCAGCTTATGTGTGTACATACATGCATGTGTGTGCTAACCACAATGAACTCACCTGCGACGCTCGCGGGTGGCAGGGTCCTCTGAGGGTGCCCTGCTTGCGCTGGCAGGCCTCCTGTGAACAATCGAAGTGGTACAGAATGCACTTTGAAGTGTGTGTGTTGTGTGTGTGTGAATGGGATGAGATGGGATGAGATGCGCACTTTGTAGTGTGGCATTATGGTGAAGTAGGATCAATGGGCGAAATTGTGGTGAAATAGGTCTCAAATTACTGGGATCTGTCTTTCTTTCTGGGCTTCCTGCCATGTGTACTTGTTTGGGTGGTGCTGAAGCCGTTTGCCATATGCACGCATTACTAGTGTGTGATGCACATATGCATAACACGAATGTAGGGCTGGAGTGTGGGTTAGGATGGGCAAGATGGTGCACAGGCTGAGATGACGAGCAATGCAAGATGATGCACAGGCTGAGATGAGATGAGATGAGATGAGATGATATGACGGGCAATGCAAGATGATGCACAGGCTGAGATGACGAGCAAGCAAAGTTGAGGGGGGAACTGGTATCGGTGAACAAGCTGGGAATACTCATTATGTTGGAAAGAATCAAGAATCTGGCCTGCTAGAGAAACTTGCAACGTCGTCAGGGCTGAAATTTTTATAGACCTCAATGATTGCTTCCTGGACTTGCCTGTCAGAAGATCCTGTCTTTGCTCGAATGAAACCACCATGATGGGGCCTTGCTTGTGGGTTGTCTGCAGCATCACCCTATGTTTCATTGTTGTGATGCAAGAGGGCATGTGGGAGGTTAAGGTGTGCCAAGTTTGCAAATGTGTGCGTTCAAGGTGTGAGTTTGAGTGTGTTTGCGTTTGTGTTTACGTGTGTGTCTATGTGTGTGTGTGTGTGTGTGTGTCTGTGTGTGTGCCCATGATTCATGATGGTAAAGACAGTAAAACATCACCATTCACCTACCAAGCGCAACCCATACTACAACAAGCAAAGTTCATGTAGAAGGAAAGCCGTAGTATTAGGGACCACATCAGGCCCCATTGAGCCCCTGACCAGCAGACCCTTTGACTGCTGGAAGATTTGCGATAAGTGAAGGTCTCAAGTGACCTTTCTGAGGGTGTGCACATTTTGAGATTACAGTTACACCTCCGACTGAATCACACAAGATATAGCACATCCGACTGCATGCAACGCGCACCTGTTCGTCCTCACTGTTTTGCTCTGCCCCTCCACCAAACTGCTGTAGGTAGCGAGGTGCCTATGACAAGTTAAGACGAGTTTGTGTGTGTGTTGTGTGTGTGTGTTGTGTGTATGGTAGCCCATGGCAAGCAAAAACAATATTTTGTGCGTACGTGTGCATATGTGCGTGTGAGTTTACCCACTTGTGGTTATGTGTAGGCGTAGCAGGGCTACCATCTTTCTATCATGCAAAGCACCGGCCACAGTTGGAGGTCAGACGAGCAAGTTCATCTATGTATACCACTCGCTAAAAAACGCCAAACCTTTGGTTTTCAACAAAATCATATAAAAAAACTGGTTGAAGTAGAACAAAAAGAGTAGCCTGAGCATTGGTTAGATGACAACCATGCAACACAAATGCTTAAGCACACTGCTGAAGTAGAATAAAATACATATTAAAACTGGTTGAGGTAGAACAAAAGCAGCCTGAGCTGTGGTTAGATGATGGCCATGCAACGCAAATGCTTGAGCACACTGCTTAAAAGTCACCTGAGCAAGATTGGCCTTGCGCGGATCTCGTTTGGGGGATGTAGGCTTTGCGTGCTCTGGCTTGACGACTTTCTGTTGTCGTGCCTGTGCGTCTGCCCCCGCTTTTGTCGCGGCTGCAACTGCATCCTGGTGTGCTGAGGCAACCTGAAGCATGGAGGCAAAGGAAAGAGGAGGAAATGGGACAGGCTTGCGTTTTTGCAATCGGCTGCCTTGCATTGCATGATGGCTGCAATTCCGCCCAGGGTTTGTGGCGAGAACGTTTTGCACGCACGCATACACACACACACACTCTCACACATGCAGGCACGAAGGCGGTCAGGAACAGAAGTAAAGAGTGGTTGTTGCAAAGCAGGTTGGTTCTGGAGGGACAGATGAAAGATGTGTGGGGGCATCTGCATTCGCCTGTGCACATACTTAGAACACGCAACACATTTCATTTGAGCAATAGGTCACCTTTTACATTGTGATCCCACCTAAAAAGAAGCTCTGCTGATAGACACACACGCACACACATGAACCGACCCACACACATGCACACACATGCACACACATGTGCACACATGCACGTACACAGCACCGCACCTGCTGCGCTTTCTCTTGAGCCGCCTTTGCAGCAGCAATTGCGGCGGCTGTGGTCTTCTGCGCTTTCTGCAGCTCCTCTTCTAGTGCATCTCTCTCTGCTGCCGCGTACGCAGCTGCTTCTGCTGCTGCGTCAGCTTCAAGCTTGTGTGCGATGATTCGTTGGTTGACGCACTCCTCACTGACCTGCACCGTCACGATTGCAGCGGCACAAAGATCACGTGGCAGGCAAAGACGTACGTCATCTCACATGTTTACATTCCTGCATTTCTCAACTGTGCAGATCGCATCTTCGATTGGACTTAGCTAGTGAAGAGAAGGCATGCATGTGTAAGGAGGAGCATGAACATACGCGCCCAGGGTTGGCCAAAACCATATATATGGTGTACATACCGTTGTTTTGGCAGGGAAATCACCAAATACCATAGAGGATTGTAATCATCCCGCACCCCTCCAAAAAAGAAATATTTTTACCCTGTCCGCACCAATCCGCACCCCTCTCAATATATATAGTTTAGTGCTTGCCGCACCAATCCGCAGGGGCAAAATGCCCTCAGAGCTGCACCAAGAGACTAGAAAGGCACCAAGAAACTCATAGGTGCAACATTGTTGTGGTCCAAGAGCACAGAGAAATCAAATGAGTCTATCTTTCCTAACTCAATTGAGTTGAAAGCCCTCAACAAGTTGCAGACTTGCAAGCCCTCATCTACCCCAACCCTCCCGCTGGCTTCCTCGTTCTCCTCACTGCCCCCCTCCTCAATTCCCTCCTCCTTACACCCTCAAGCTGCTTGGCGGTTGGGGGGCCTTGCAGAAGCCATCCCTGTCTGGACACGCCCCAATGGGGCTCTCGGGGGCTCTTTCCCACTCATGACCCCTCAAAAGCTCAAATTAAATTTAACTGCAGTACTCTGTACCCCCTCAAATATTTATTTATTTTAGGGAGGTGAGTTGGCCGCACCCCCCAAAAACAATATTTTTACGGCGTGATGTAATGTTCACATGGTATACGGTGTAAATATGCGGTTCTGGCCAACTCTACACAAGCCTGCATGCGTCTACACTGGCAAAAACAGCAATCACTGCTCAAGGCGCAGCAGCTCTCTTAAAGAAGGGCGACAGATAGAAACAGAAAAGGTATGCACAGTAACATTCCTTGTACCTCTTTCAGGGTGCAATACATACATACATTCCTCGTACCTCTTTCAGGGCGCAAATTAGACATATGATCACTGAGAGACACAACTTAGCATGCAGCATGATCTTCAAAGCCATCAGCGAGACAGGCTCCCTAGGATCCTGCTTTGTCTGCATGGATATAGGTAGCAGCGAACGGCTAGCTACGCAAAATCTTCAGATTTCCAATACAACTGAAACCAGGACTATACCAAAGTGGCTCTTTCCACCCTGCTTCTCAGACAAAAATAGGTTTACCTCCAGCCGTCCAGATGCTGTACTGGTTGCTCCCATCTTCGCGAAAACAAAAAAGCAACAGACTAGCAATGAAAGGGGGTGGGTTCTTAGGAGTAGCAGGGGGCAACTGAGGGAGACCAGGAGCACCTCAGCAGCACCGCCAGCCATTAGCAGATCCACCTTCCCCAGACAGCACTGACCCAAAGATCTCAGCATTCTTTTAATGCAACATTCACATCATCGAGGTCAAGTACTGTGAGGACACTGGACCGCAGAACCAGCTGAGCGCCGCACAGGAACAGTAGAAAAGCCTCTGCTCCACCCTTCAAGGAGCCTCCATTACCTTCCACACCATCCTTTTGAGAGTGGGTGGCACCATCTACAACACTCACACTGTGAAGCCTTTCAAGGAGCTGGGTCTTGATTATCAAAGAGTTAAGAAACTTGCTTTCACGCTTTGTTTTTATTCTGTCAATTACACTGCCAAACTTATCCATACCAGACGTGCCCTTTTCCAGCACTATTATCAGCTCTCATCAGGAGACGGTTTCAGGTCAAAGCCTGCATCCCTCCTAATCCCCATTGATCTTTATCTTTTCTTTTGGTGGAGGAGTTTTACGGTACCCGGTATTGAAGTGGCTCCTTTTCCTTATTAATATGGGGATTGGTTTTCACTGCCTGCGTAGTTTTTCCTTTTTCCTTTTCTCCTATTTATTCCAAGGGTGCACCATGCAGTAGCAGCACGCCCAAGCCTTTGCTGCTCACTCACAATTAAATACCCAACACACAAGCAAAGGACAGGAAGAATCAGGCACCCGTTTTGTACCTCTTTTAAAGTGCGCCCTGCAGCAGTGACAAGGGTCCATCCCTCTCCCAGCTGCTGCTCACTCACAGCCTCTGTGCTGCTGCCGTCCCCCAGGCTCGCTCTTGCTTGCCGCAAGCGGCTCTGCAGAGACTCCAGCTGCTCGTAGGTGGTGCGCTGCACATGCATACACATGTGTGCATTGAGTGTGTGTACGTGTGTGAGTAAGCGTGTGTGTCTGAAAGTGTGTGAGTGAGTGAGTGTGAGTGTGTGAGTGTGTGAGTCTGAGTGGAATGTGCGTGTGTGTATGCGGGCGGGCACACACCTGTACGTAAATAGAAATATGAGTATGCATGTGTTTGTGGCACTGCAATGTAACACTGCTGCTTGTAGGTGGCACACTGCACACACACACATATACACATACACATGTTATATAGCATGCATGTGAGTGTGTGTTGGTGTGTATATGTGTATCTGGTGCTGCCAGAATTTTGGTTGCTCACAGGAGGCGTGCTGCGCACATATAATAGTGAATGCGTATGTGCGCATTAAAAATGCAGGAGCTTCATCATAAGGTGGTGGGTGTTTTTTGTTTAGTACGCAGACCTTGACATCTAAGTATGAAGTGCATAGATAGAGCAATGAGCAGATGCGTGCATTGAAACAAACCTAACCTTTGCCACAACAGGCAAGAGAAAATGCAATGAGGCCTTTCAACACGCAAAACTGTTGTGACTCCCCAGGCTTGCACACATACTATTCGAATAATAGCATCGAAACAGCCATTTCTACCTACCTGCCTGCATGAGCTGTCATTTTCCCAGCCACATAAAATATCTTAAACAGGAAAAGCAACTAGATAATCGCAATTTAAGGTCACTTACAGGAAAGCCTTTGATGTTTCATGTCCATCATCACCATCGTTTCAGGCTTGATCATAAATTTTCCTTCAGGGGCCACATGCAGACAAGCCCTCTCAGCTCATGTTCCATCGGCATCAACATCATCATAAGCTTTATTGTTTAGCATCTTGATAGCCAATTTTGATGGTAATCGTCAAGTTCAGCATTTTCAGTATTGATGATCATAAGTAGCGTTAAGGAGGCACTCACAGGCAGACCCTCCCGCTTCACGTCTTCAACACACAAGTGGCTCAGATCAATCACAAGGTCAAGGCCGGTGATCAAGCGGATCACTGCGGTGCTGCCGACCGAACGTGGCAGTGAGCCTAGCAGGCCTTTGCGGAGGACGACCTGCAAAAAGGTGAGGAGATAATTGTAGTCGGACTTTTTGACTTCCGAGTTGGAAAGTAGTCAATGAAATGATCAGGTAATTCCAGGTACATGTTTTGATGGGTTCGTTTGAATATTGTGTGCTGCAATGGTCCTGGCAGTGTAGAAAATAGCATTTAGTATAGCAGGCCCTTACAGAGGACGACATTGGGGCAGGGAGAGGAGAAGAACTAGTTAGCCACTACTCGTTAAAAACAATGGTTCGTCACTCATTGACTAGGGCAAGAGCCAGTGACTACGATTTGTGGATGCGCGGGAATATAGGCTTTCCGTTAAGGGATTAAGGTGCTGAGAGGTTTTCAAAGGGAGTGTGCAAGAAATTTTATAACGTATCTATGGTTGCAGCAGCCGTAATGATTTGGGAAATGAATACGCGCGTCCGACTTGGAAGAATAGGTAACACACACTCAGAGAGAGAGAGAGAAAGAGAGAGAGAGAGAGAGAGAGAGAGAGAGAGAGAGAAAGAGAGAGAGAGAGATAGATAGATAGAGGGAGAGAGAGAGAGAGAGAGAGAGAGAGAGAGAGAGAGAAAGAAAGAGAGAGAGAGGAAGAGATAGAGACAGAGAGAGAGAGAGAGAGAGGAAGAGATAGAGAGAGAGAGACACAAAGATATCAACTACCTTTCCTTTCCGCTGCATTCTTCTTACATTCAAGCTCAATAATCCTGCCCTCCATAATTCCACATACCCTTGCACTTGCCTTGGCAAATGCATGAGCATTCATAGCACCCCTGCTGACTTTCATGCTCCCCTTTCCGCCCGATTTTGCCTCCTCTTCTGCCAACGACACAACGTACGTCTCTGCGACACACTCTTGGCGCAGGCGCAGGGCTTGCTCTGAGTTGAGCTTCAAAGAGCACGCATCTGCAAGAGCAATGCGTTTGGCAATGAGAGGTGCTTTAAGGAGGGTATGCAAGGGTCATGTCAAACTCAGGAGCTATATGAGGGTCATGTCAAAGTTAGGAGCTTTGTAAGAGGGGTTTGAGGTTTATGGAAAGGTTTTAAACACAGGAAACACACACAGCAATTGATCACGCAGGCACATAATGGTGCACATTTATTTCTACCTAGCAAGTGCATTTCTCTTCCGAGATTTCCCCTTGCGTAGTGAAGTACCTACAGGTATGTACTTAGCGTTTCATAGCTGCGTCTCATACTTTGCACAAAAGAATCTTGCAATGGTTCCATAAAGAAATTCAAAGTGCTCTCGCTGAAACTGGTAATAGAACGCAGAGATGCGCATCGCCGCCCCCTCAGTAGCTACTGCACAAGAAGCCCAGAGTGCGCACACACACTCACTTGTAAGTTGCTGAAACTGCTGGGCTGTCAGCACGCCGCTCCCATCAGTGTCTGCCATTTTAAACTGCTCTTCTAGGTGCCGGCGCCCAGCATTTTGACAGGACTGTATGTAGCACAGGGTACCCAGTGGGCGAGATGAGGTAGGAAACAGGTGAGATAGACAAGAAGCCGCACAATGATATGAGAGCCTGTGAGAAAATGAGCTGCATGTAGGAAACGAGGTGCATGATCAGATCAGCTGCATGATCAAAAGGAGGTGCACGAGCGGATCAAGCTGCATGACAATAAGAGAATAAGAAACAAGCTGCATGCATGAAACGAGGTGCTAGAGACAACGAGCTGCACAAAGACGAGAGCATGATGAGGTGGGCCTTTTGAAATATGAAACAGCATGACACTATTGATTGACGGGAAGAAAAAAACAGGAAGCATGATGCCAAGCCCAGCACCTGTTTGTGAATCAATGCGCAACTACGCATGCTCATGCACTCATGCACATTACAAAGTCCCACATTCTGCATATTTTGCAGCACACCATTGGCGTCCTATCCACGTCAGTACTCTCAGCTTACAAGTGCAACACATGCTCTCGCTCATGGCTGTACAACCATGCAGCAGAAACATAAGCCTATATCCTCCCCCCCAAACACACACCCACACACGAGCGCATGTCCACACTGCTCAAAGACACAGGCCTGTATAAACACACACAACCATGTACACAAGCATGCCCACACTTCTTACAAACATAGGCTTATAGGTGCATCAAGGTACATACACACACATAGGATCACACCTGCGACCATATACATACACACACATACGATCACACCTGTGACCATATACATACACACACATACGATCACACCTGCAACCATATACATACACACACACCTGCGACCATATACATACATACACATAGGATCACACCTGCGACCATGCGTTCATAGCACAGTGAAGGACGCCATCCATGTCAACCATGCCTGCATGAGCTTTGCTGCGAGCTGCGGGATCAGGACGTAGATCATAGGCCTGTAAGCGTTGAATGAGCATCGTGTAAGGATGTGAGCCCGTCCGTCTTATTAAATCCTTTGTCTCATGCAAGCATGTTTTAAATGTGCGGAATACAGCTTAAGCAAAAGGGACTTTTATTGTAGTGCGTACGTGTGCATTATGCACAACCAACACCAAAACAGCACTAGCATGCACGCGTGTCCATACGCAAGCGCATACTCTCGCACAATTTCTCAAAGGGTGCTCTCTTTACAAGCATCTCAGAGTGCTTTTTTTTGTAGGTCTGAGCGACTCACTATTCTAGGCAATACACTTGAGCAGACTCAATGCACACACCTTTTAGGCAGACAGGTGTGTACCAACAAACAGGAAGGTGCATAGTATGCTCATAACAATAAAGAACATGATTCAAACTTTAATACTTGTTGGCTTGCAAGCGTTTCAGTTGCCACAAATCTTTGCCATTACGATAGCACACAAGTCATTGCTATTACAATTTAAGTTTCAAGTCCACCTCATGCTCTGACCAAACAAGACTGCTCTGCGCTCTGCGTTCTGCGCTCTCAGCTTTCTCACAGCTTTTCATAACAGGTATGCTGCTCTGCAGGCACACAGTAAGAATTTGAAGCATGCCACACTTGCTGCAAACGTCCAGTGGTCACAAAGTGACATTGTTCATACAATAAGACAGATGGAGACTTTAACAGGTGTGACCCCAAGTCCTACAGCACTCCTGTGCGGCCTAGGCTTTGGCTCCATCAGCACCTGTGGCAGTACCCAGTATAAGCAATGCTCGAACAACTCGCACACAGAGAGGCTCAACACACAGACACCACGCACCCCTTGCACAGCGGCCTTGGCCGTGGCATGATTTGCGGCTAGGGTGAGCACGGAGACCACAGCAGGCCGCCAGCATGCCGAGGACACCCAAGACACTGCACGTGGTGCAAAGAAGGGCGTGTTGTTCAGTCTAATGAGCAGGCTTTGTGAGTGAGTGGATGTGTATGCATGTGTGTGTGTGTGTGTGTGTGTGAGGAGAAGCTTTAACAGGCTGCCATCGTGCAGGGGACACTGGAGGTGGCCCAGATCTGCAACCTGTTGCTGTTAACCTGCCTGTTGTGCACCATGCACGGAGGGGTGGTGGTTACAGACACAAGGAAAGGAGGTGGTATACTTACTTTGAGTGCTGAGACTGGTTTACTGGACACAGAACATGGGACCCACTTCTCATGACAGAAGGAATTTCAGTCAACCCTACCTGCACCCATGTCTACGTTCACAACAGCTGGCAGTCCAGGAGGAGGAGGGGCGCGCATGATTCCTTCCATTGCCCGCATCACAGTCAGCCCTGCAAGTTTGTGCGTGCATGAGTGAGTGAGCATACCAGTGTGTTGCGCGCAATCAAATTGGCCCTGTGAAGACAAACCAGCAAGCTTCCTGTGTGAGATGCACTCACTTGCTGGCTTGCATGCCTTGTATGCTTTGGCTTAACACACCCTTCCCAAAATTAAACTCAAATTAAGGTGATGAGTATGTGTGTAGGCGTCTCAGTATCCACAGTATGGTGCGTGCTCAGTGTTGGCCAGAACCGTATTTATATACACCGTATATGACCGCATATTTGGCAATTCTCCCGCCAAAAATGACATGTAAATACACCGTATATACATGGTTATGGCCAACCCTACGCATGCTCCTCACTCAGGCGCATTTGATTCACGTTATGCTTTGCATAGGTCAGTGCCCCTATGATCCTTACGATCCCTACGCCCCCTATGACCCTTAAAGGTATGGCACATGCTCCTATTGCAGGCTCATTCTCTCCACGTAATCCTCACATAATCCTCTGTTAGGGATGCAGCAGCGTGCGCGACCGTGCTCATTGAGCTGTCAGCCACCTTACATATCACATATCACACACATCCACCCCTGAAAGCCTGTACCAAACATTGCCACCATACAACTAACATGCTATTCACAGTACAGCTACCCTCGCTTTGACCAGAAGCGCGCAGAACACCAGGCTGGCAAATGCGTAGGCTGATTAGCATGAGGGCTGCATGACACTATTAGATGCAAATGTGAGCATGCGGTGGTTCCAGTAAGTACACACAAAGGTTCACCTTCGTCAGAAATGGTGGGTGTGCGTAGGCCCAGGCAGCTTAGCATGAGGGCGCAGCGGTGGCTGCGTGAAGCGTTGGCCTTGAGGCTTTGCAGCAGCGCAGCTATGTGCTGCTCTGCTTCTGCTGCTGTGTTGCATCTGCATGATGTACGGGCAGCAGCGGCAGGGTTTGCACACAAATGGGTAGGGTTGCTCAGAGAGCTCTGTGTTGCATCTGCATGATGTACGGGCAGCAGCGGCAGGGTTTGCACACAGATGGGTAGGGCTGCTCAGAGAGCTCCGCAGAGCCTGAGCCCTGCTTCACCTCTGTAACTGAGCGGCTTTGTGCAGATCAGAATAGGTTGTGATGTTGCAAGTTTCGTGTCGGGCTTAAAGGAGGGAAGTGTCTGTGTTGGCAGAGGACAGCAGTAATGTATGTGGTAGCTATGGACAGGATCAGGCGCAACAAGGATGTGTAAGTTACAAGCACCCAATAACACCTCACACACTGTCTGTGACAGCCACAGGGAATATGAGGCAAGGAGGCTTACGGGGTTTCCGTGTTTTATCTAACAATTTTGAGACGCAGTTTGATGTACAGCATCAGACAGCTTGTGGCGTGGAGGCTTTAGGCAAGGGCGGTCAGAAGCATCAATGATGCAATTGCTTACCAGCAACATGTAGCACACTAGCAACTAGTATCCGGCAACTGTAACAGACTAGCAATTAGTATCCAGCGATATGAAACACACTAGCAACCCAACAACATGTAACACACTAGCAATTAGTACCCAACATGCAAATACACACCGCTTGAGGTAGCTGCGGTAGACAGTAGCATGGAGGGTTTGACGAGGAAGGCCAGATGCATCTGCCCATTCGTCCTCCCTTTCCTTTTCACTGTACAGCTCTCTTATACGTCTGCAGGGGGGATCGTGTGAAATAGGTGGATCGTGTAAAATAGGTGGATTGTGTAAAGCAGGTGGATCGAATAAAGGTGGGGGATAGTGTGAAGTGGGTGGAATGAAAAATACAGGAGCCTTGCTACCCTGCTGACTGCAGGCTCGCATAAAATAACACATGGCAATCATGCAACCAGGCCGTCATCATTGCCAACACCACGGCTTAATAAGGAGCCATGCCACATTCAACACCTTTCTACAACTTCAGTGTGAGACCTTACAAGGTACACACGCTGGCCGAATCCAGATCATGTATTTCGAAGCACACATGACTGAAATGTACTTTCTGAAATGCATGCCTGAGTGCATCAGGCAGTGGGAAGCATTTGTATTTGCACCTCTGTTGAAATCAAATCATGCGTTTCGAAACTCTAACCCAAACGTGACCTAGCCCAACAGCACAGTGCAATGTGAGCCCCACATACCATACCTGAGTAACACAGGCAGTGATAAGTGGTCCTGCAGTGGAGCCTTGATCAGCCTTATCCAAGGGGGGGGCACTGACTCATCCACACAGCCCTCCTCAGCCTCAATGCGTGGCTGGAGGTCTTCGTTGCCTTCTTCCTTGGGTTCAAACCTTGAAGGAAAGGGAATAATAGCAAGGAACATGAAATCCACAAGGGGTTAAAAGTATTGACGGAAAACGAAGCAGCCGCCCTTCCTTCACAGTTTAAACATAATTTGGAGGGGCAAGATTGGAAGGTAGAATCACAAAATCAACGGTAGGTTTGAAAGTCTTGGTAAAACAGCTTGATCACATAAGATGAGGTCATTTTCATTCATCCTCAATTTCTTGCCTCTGGTATCTAATTTGTGTATCATGTTTGTGTGTTTAGAGTTGATGAAGATGTACAAGGTCAAGCTAGTAACATTCCCCCACAAACCTTGTCTACATTGGAAACAGGTTAAGGGAGTTTCTTAAGACCCCCTTCAGCCCTAAGCTAGAGCTTATGTTTCTTGCAGCGTACAGGTTTTGTGCTTTTGAGGCACCTTTCAAGAGAACGGCTTTGTACAGGCAGTTTGCATGAAGCTTTACACTATTTGGTAAATGCTACACTGCAACATACTAGGTGCATGTGTGCAACCTTTCTATGACTGTGCAGGACGTGCGCTGCTACTAAGAGACAGGTGAGGGGTCATGCGATGCTACTAAGTGGCAGGTGAGGGGATTGTGTTCTCCTACTGAAAAGCAGGAGAAAGGCAGTGCGCTGCTCCTGAGAAGCAGGTGAGATGCTGCGCGCTGCTGCTAGCAGGCAGGTCAGGAATTGTGCTCTCTTACCGAGATACAGGAGAGGGAAAGGTGAAAAAACTGAGTCCTGTGGGTTGCCCAAATAGCTTGTATCCCTTAGGTAGCATGTATTGCTTCTGGAACTGCCGTACACATTTTCACACTGGTGTTAATAAACTATACCATAACGGAGGAAACTACACCAGTAGTAGGGCGTGCACAAACACAAACACACGCACACATACAAACAGACCACACGAACACACACTAACCATACTGCACCATATTAAATAGGTCTAGAATTTGCGATAAATAAGCCCCAAGGCGAGCAATGCGAGGGGGGCAACACCCAATTATTACATGCAATGTGTTCCTATGCAAGGTCGTTTGCCTTGTTCCTGATCAAGCAGGGCCTTTACATTTAATTACAAAATTAAAAGCAAAAAGAAAGGCGCGCTGAAAGGCGGAAAAACAGGGTAAAGCGTTTTTGGAGCAAAAGTTCCGTTTGGAAGTTGTCTCAATAATAAGGAATTAACTTAATCTGCACCAAAGCGAACCTCGCAAGACGCTTTTATTTCAATTGTTTTAATAGGTCGCAACATAACGCGAGGAGGTCGAAAACTTTAGCGGAGGTCAAAAATAATAGCGATACGCGGTGATACAAGTATACAGTACAGTATGCATAAAACAATAAAATAATAGCAATATGCGGTGATACAAGTATACAGTACGGTATGCACAAAACAATAAAATAATAGCGATACGCGGTGATACAAGTATACAATACGGATACATCACAAAACAATACGCGGTTATACAAGTACGGTACAGTATGCACAAAACAATACGCGGTTATACACGTAAAGTACGGTATGCACAAAACAATACATGTGCACCCACTTGGGAAGCTCGGCTGGAATCTTTTTCCTCAGCTCTGTGATGGTCAATGCCGCCCCATGCCGGCGTGCTGATTCCATGATTGCTTTACCGACACCCCATTCTCCCTCCCTGCGTGTTCGTGCGTAAAGGGAGTGCCAAAGCAGTGGGACACTTGTCACAGTCATTAGAAAGCATCATTAGACACAGGGGTGCAGCTGGTGCAGGTGGTGAAGTGCTGCGCCTCTGCCTGGATTGCATTGTTTTACAGGTATATACATGAATGCACATACATACATACATAATGCACACAAACGGCTTGACCAGTAGTTCCTTATAAGCCACGTTTATTCCTGGCAACTTATGGTTTTGACAAGCATGCCTGCAATCTATTATGGCATTTCTCTGTGCTTGTACCTTGCTACATCTAGGAGCAAGATGCAGGTCCAGTGAGGCTGCATTGTGGCACAGCCACAAGCACCGTAAATGTGTGGTTCTATAATTTCAATAAGCCATGTTGTCATGGTTACAACACAAGGTTATCCGAACCTTTGAAACACTGCATCTGACTTGACGCTAGCCAATCTTGCAGAGCCTTTTTCTAATTTGTGCCATGTGACCGAAAATCAAGCAGCCACGGTCGTAACTGACACCAGACCACCTACTAAGCAGCAACCTAGCATTAATGGGTCACATAGTACCCTGTAAACGCCATGTGCCTACTCTACTGCAATACGGTACACAATACCTTGTTCAAGAGGTGTGCCAGGCATCACACGCAAACAAACACAAGGTTACACAGCACGGTGAGCCAACACAAGGTTACACAGCACGGTAAGCTAACACAAGGTTACACAGCACGGTAAGCTAACACAAGGTTACACAGCACAGTGAGCTAAATCTAGAAGGGTGCCAAAAGTATATTCACACACATGCACCCGATGCACAGATCCTTTTGACAGCTCATCAGAGCTCTTTTCACACAGCGTGCCAGGCACCAGCAACTACAGTTTGACCAGGGCCATGAGGACACACATTGCGATTATTTCTGGAAATGCTCTGCCAAACTTCCGAGTGCATCTGTGTACCTTTGAATGCTTACCTGCCGGCCCTACTCACAAAATGTTATTTTCCCCACTACAAACATGAAACCGTTTCCAGTAATTCACAAGAGCTCTTTATCAAAAACATCGCGCCAGCCAGGCAATATGGTACGCTCCCCTCTGCAAATGCTTCACCATTTCTAATCATTCACAAGCGGTCTTCTTCGAACAATGCACCGGGCACGCATTTCAAGGCACATGTCGCAGCCCATCTGCGCTTTCAAACAAGCGTGAACCCATTTATAAGCACTCACAAGAGCTCTTCTTCAAACATTGCGCCAGGCACGCATTTGGAGGCGCACACCGCAGCCCACTCGTTCAAACTGTACTGGCCTTCGACTGTCAGCAACTCCACTGTTTCTGCCTGGAGGGGTACACACATTTGAACATAGTTGTGTACATTGGGGTAAATGTGTGTATGTGTGCACCTGTGTACTTGTGTTTATGAACGCCACTTATATCACTGCTTGCTATTTGTCGAAGTGCAAAGCACCAGGAGTGTATGAGCTTGTCCATTGTTTGTTTGAAATGCTCCTGCAATGTTAGCACTGACAGCTAGCATAACGTCTATAAAATTAATGTTTTCACGCTCAATTCTGGAGTGAGGAACTCGTCAGCACTCACCAGCACCTCCGCGACGTCCTCTTTGGCTTTAATCTCAACGTCTCTGTGTGGATGTACATTGTGTGCAAATGTACTAGAGCCCAGGCTGATGGATTGTGCACATGTATGCGTCTACATCCTCTAGCTCATTCTTTTCAGCTTTGATCTCCAGTTTTTTATGTGAGTGCATGTTGTTTGTGAATGTGTGTAAGCGCGCTTTCGGACTGTGCAGGTGCAGGCATCAACATATATCCGCAACCAATTATAAATTAAAGTTACATGTTCAGTTTGTTAGTTTGGCAACAAAGGTTCAATAAAGTGCGTGGAAGTTTGCAAAGGTTTGAAATGGCACAAACCCCACAATAAACAAAACTGATAAACAACATAACTGTCAGTGTAAGCATGTTGCGCACCTTCTGGAAAACGAAAGATCCAGCATGCTTAGCTGCTCGGCTAGGCGCACGTGCAGCAGCGCTGCCTCCTCCTCTTTTATGCGAATGGTGGTGCGTGTGCCATCAATGATGCGAGACAGATCCTCATTCCTCTCTGCAAGCTCCTTGCAGGCAGCCTGTGTGAGTGTAAGTGGGTGAATGTGCTCATGGTGGCAAAAACTAGTGAAGTGGGTGAATGTGCTCTTGATGGCCAAATTCAGCCCATCCTTCCTCCTGCAAGCTCCTTGCAAGCAGCCTGTGTATATGTGTGTATGTGTGAAAGCATGCCTTTGCTACTCTAGATTTGCTTCTCATTCCCCTCTGCATCTCCTTGCAGACAGCCTATGCGTGTACGTGCGTGCACGTGTGTAGATGTGCATGTGGATGAATTGCTCTTCATGAAATATTACTTAAGTTCTTAATATCTGCTGTGCACACCTCTATCAATATTTGAAATTTACCCGTTTTTAATCTCAAAGCACACATATCTGACAAGAACCTTATTAAGCCTGTCTCTAAGGATATACCTGGATTTGCTCCCCTCGCGCTTGCTTCAGCTGCACCAGCTCCTCTTTGAGAGAGTTTACGTCCAATTGCAGCTTGTCGTTCAACAGGACCTTGCCCTGTGGAAAGAAACAGCCTTGGTGTAATGACAAAGCCTACAGCAAACTGTAGCATAGAACTGCAGCTTGTCGTTCAACAGGATCTTGCCCTGTGGAAAGAAATAGAATTAGATTGGTTACTTCCACATTCCATCCACAATGCCGTTGGTAAAACCACTTCATGCTGTATTGCAGTAGGTCGATCAAGTGATATCTGCAAAGTGGAACAAAAGGAATGCTAAACCCTATAAATAACAGCAATGTCAGCTTGCAGCTTCATGTCAAAACTGGCCTTGCTCTGCAGGACGACCGGTAAACAAGGACAGTGAGTTCTCAGCAGCACTAGGTAAACAGAGCAGCTGATGAGCCTCCCCCACGGGCCTTTGCTTTTACACAGATGGTTGAGCACTTAGGAAGCCACTGACATCAGTGTGAAGCACACGAATTTCAATTCTTGCAGAGCAGCAAAATATGAACGTCTGTCTTCTTGGTCCTTTGAATTATCTCACCTGTGCTGCTCCTCTGTCGTTTATTTCCTTGGTAATAAATTTCCAGCCCAGTGCATCTATCGATCACAACAAAATAGGTTAACCACAAACGCACTTCGTAGCCCTGGATGGCGGCTCTGAGCTGTGCCTCCTTTGTACGATTGGACACAATGAGATCCATCTTCTGCTTACGCTCGGCCTGGACAAGCTGTTGGCTTTCGGCCAGCTCCCCGTGCACCCCAGCGAGCTCCACCTCTAGCTGTGTGACCCTGCGTAAATTTATTAGACAGGATTGCGGGAATGTTAGGGAGTTATTACAATGGCTGATTGGTTTTAGTGCGCAAAAGTTTTTTTTTCTGGCTGGGCAACCTTGTACAAGTGAGTTATTGAAATGGCGGTCAATCCGCTTCCAGCTTGAGACACTGCGTGAGTAGATTGTTCTGAAACACGTTATTTTGAATAAATAACATCACCAGCGATGTGACCCTGCGTTCAGCGCAATAGTCAAAAGCCACTTCCGCCTCCAGCTGGGAACCGCAAGCGCTTAATTTATAAAAAGAACAATAGGACAGCAAGCTTTGGATACACTTTGCATTCACAGAGAGGTACAGATCCTAGGACATTATCCTTCACCATACCGGTATAAACGCACAACTTTTTTAGAGACTAAATCGTAGACCTTATGATTATCCTGTTGTTCTAAAGAATGCCATCCTGATCTATGTCAGTAATATCCACACATTATCTCTATTTTGAAGTCACGTCTTGACCTTGGACCTTGGGAAAACCCTGTTGTCCAAGGACTGTAGTTCTTGTCAATGTCTCTGGCAACTGAGGCGCAGGGCACGGTTGCATCTGTTATGGCACAACTTCACTGCCAGCAATGTCTTAAAACCTCAAATCACTATACAAGTATGCGGCGGGTGGTTATCCCAATGCAGCCCCCCCCTTTCACGGCCAAAACAGTGCCAACAAGCTTGAATCAGCCATATCTTCCCAACCACTTCATTCACTGTTTTGGGACCTGAAAGTAGTATTAGATATTAGATAGCTACATTTTTCCAAAGGGGGCTATCTGACCCACAAACGGGGGTGTTTTTCAAATGTTCCCAGAGTGTGCGTGCCCCCATTGGCTACAATTAGACTTGGATCATTTGCCTCCATAGCAGTTGAGTTTCATTGTAGCCAATGAGGGCACTTATGCCTAATCGGCCGCGGCGGAAACCCTACTTTTTGAGCAGCCATATGCTGTATCTGACCAGCCAGCGCACCAATCCCAATGACTTTTAGTGTTTTGAAATCCTTGTAATAAATTAAGATCATTGCAAAAACAATGGGGCAAAAAGATTAAGTGGTTGGCGAGATATGCAAATTAATGTGTCATTCCCCCTGGAAAGCACCCATCCAGGGTACAGGTGCACGACGTGTGCTTTTAGTCCTGTCATTCTGTACGCAGGGCGACTTGTCTAAATCTATGCACATGCTCGGGTAGCTTATAGTATCAGCAACAGTTTGAAGCTAGGTTGGGTCCAATTTGATGAATTGACATGTGAGTAGTTGCACTTTTCATGCAAAAAGGAGCATGTTTTGGTTTTTGCCCAGATAACCCCCTCTGACATTTTTCTTTACATACCGTATACCGTACTGCGCTTTTAGTATTGCGAGGCCTACTTTTAGCGAGGCGCCCAAATAATTAAAATAATTAGTTTGCGAGCATTTAGCTTTTGCAAGGTCCTTCAAAAGTTCGGAGAATTTGCGAAATTTGTGATTTTTAGGGGTGCTAATGGGCGTTCCTCCCTTCTTCTGGTGCCCTTGGAAGCTTCTGCTTCTGCTGCTTGTGCTGCTGCTGGAGGATGGCTGCCTGCTGCATGCAAGCACTCTGTGCTCCAGGAGCTTGCACCTGAGACAGTCCTGCCCTCATGCTTCTCTCCTGGGGAAGCTTGAATTCCCATAGAAGGCTGTGCATGCAGACTGCCCAAAGTCCAAATGGGGCAGGAAAGACAATTGCTGGTCAGCAGCAGGTGCTTGCAAGCTTGCTCAGGGCAATGTCAACCTCAGAAGCTCTCAAGGCCGCTTCTCAGGATGCAACTCGGCCATAATGATGATGTTTGCCCTTTATACGGCGGGGGTCCTTTACAGAGCCCAGAATTGTCCCGGAGGAAAGTCAAAGTTTTGCGAGGGTCTGAAAAAACTTTAATTTTTTCGGCCTGACTTATAGCGAGGGGCATCAATAATTACTTATTTATTCGCAAAACAACCAGCGCAGTACGGTACTTGCAAAGAAAGCAAGCGAAGAGACTCAGCGGGTGGAAACTTTGGAACGCCACGGTACAAAAACAGATATGCCCTGCACCTATCCACGCCCTCTGGGATGTATAGTAGGCCTTGGTAATTCAACCCACAACTCTTTTGTAAAAGTGAGGATGTAAAATGTGGCTGAAATTCTTTAGCCAAAATTGGGGACAGAAACTGGGGTGAAACTAGCAGCAGGTGTGGAGCGACAGTTTCTCGTTCTCCCCTGAGTTCCTTGTAAGAGTACCTCCCAATCGCAGGCATTCTCAGTACCCCTGCCTCAGTGCCGACATTGCAGCATTATTCTGAACATATATAATGCTTGTGTCATGAAGCAGAGGTTGATTGGTGCAAGTTAAAAAAGCACCTTTCCCCTGCCAAAGTAGGTGCAAAATGCAAAATAGGCACCGGGCCCCACACTGCACCCCAGAATGCCAAATTTCCGGCAAATGTCAATGATATAAGAACAAGTACGGTGCATTCAGGTGAGGTAAAAGGAGCTTTGAATTGGATGGAAAGCTTGATGGCACGGTTTGCGGGGGCTTTGGCATGTGGACGACCGGGTTCCAGTATAGTGCTGTGAACTATTCCGTGCTTCCAAACCACATGCTGCTTGCAACTTTCAGTCAAGGGCAGGAAGCAAAGGTTTATAAGCGTATGACTGACCGTTTATTAGTGACAGCAACACCCCCGCCCTGGAAATCACAAGCCTGACATGCACACACACATACACACACACTCAAACACATAATCTCACATACAAACATACACTCACACCTTTTTTGAGCCAGCTCCTCAATTTCTGCCTCCCGTTGTGCCATCCTGTTTGCTAGCATGTCTACTTTGCTGTGCGCTGAGCCTCCGTACTGCAGAGCACTCCACAGCTCCTCCATCAGGTCAGACAGGCAGTCTTCAAACATGGCACCCACTTGTGTGTGCACCTGCGTGTGTGTGTGTTTTGTGTATGTTATGTATGTGCACGATTAATTCTGCCGCGCTTGTTTGTCTGCCTGTACACGTGTGTGTGTATGAATGGAATTTTCAAATGACACAGGAAACTCTCAAGCATGTGCTGTGACCCACTTGCCCACTTGTGTGCGCTGTAAAAGCATCCAATACAGATGTCCATTAGTCAAATAGGCTATTTGAAATAGCGGACCAAGCATAAAACATAGCACTTATTAGTTTACGCACATGCAAGCAACCCTTGAGTAGCACGTAAACACACACATAAGCACCCACCAGTTGCTCCAGCTCCTGCATTCCACTGATGATGGGATGGCACCCTGCAGTACCCCCTCCAATCCCTTCCCCTTTTCCTGCCCCCCCTCCAACCCTGCTGCTTTGACCTCTCATCAGCCCTCCACCCGTCCCACCCATTGGAACACTGCCACCACCAACACCACCACCTAACCTGCTGCCGACGTCGCCCCTTTGAGACAAGGATGAGTGCTGTGCCATGGGAGGTGCCCCTGCATCCAGGTGCACAGGCGTGCAGCTCAGCCGTCCGCAAAGACAAAGCAGCAAGAAAAAGGTGTATGCAGTTGCAGTTGATAGCACCGTATTCACAAGGGGAAACTGCTGTAGACTCTCAGGTAGAGCAGATGCAAACAGCAGGTGTCCCACTTATCAGAGCCTAGGGGTTTGCAATAGCAACGATCATGCACACTGTGTAGCTTTTTTTTGCGGGCGAGCGGTGCATTTCTGCAGCCAACACGTGCATGAGCATGCGACTCTCAACAAACAGGGAGCTCAGAAATGTGTCTTTACCAAGAAAGCTTGCTGCACTCAGTTTCACGTTATCTCTGCGCCCTATTTCCTTGATTTATCTAAGTGCAATCATCACAAGTACAATCATTAGCGTGACACCCAATCCCTGCTCCTCTTCTTCTTCCTGATTTATGTCAACAGCGCATCACCTCATCCTTGTCCCTGCTTAGTATTCAATGTACAGTGTGTGTGTACAACTGTCTGTTACCGTACTTATATCACCGCGTACTGCGAATGTATTTCACCCATTCGCGGTGTGTCGCGAGCACATAGAATCATCAAAATACAAAGGCCTCGCAAAGCTCGCATTGAAAAACATTAACCATGTTTGTGAGCATGAACAGGAAGTGGCCAGGAAGGTCCCTGAGGGAGAAAACAGCTTGTTGCTGGCGTTATTCAAGCCCAGCCAGAAAGTGAGAAGGCGGATTGACCTCAGGCACCTGCAGCAGGGGGGTTCTTTAGGGAGGAGCAGCAGTGTAAGCAGGTGCCGTTCTTCACATGCACATGTACGCGTGCGCATACGCATGCATACGCATGCACATGCGTGTGCACATGCGTGCACACACACACACTTGCGCATGCATATGTATGCATATGTATGCACACGCGCACGCACACGCATGGTTATGTGAGCACACAAGCATACTCACACACGTGCACGTGCAGCTCAGAGGTCCAAAAGGGCCTCGCATAGGCTTGCATTGTGTTCATATCTAAGTGTTGCCCCCCTCGCATTGCTCACATTAGGGCTTTGTATATTGGGTTTTTCAAATCTCGCATTCTGTACGGTAGGTTAAGCGTTATATGTTATATGGCCTCTGCACCTGGGCCGTCCCTTGCCCCTGCTCCACATATTCATTCTCTTTGTTTCAGCACACCAAGCCCCCTTTTATTATATCAACACTTAACCCTTGGACCCCCCCCTGCTCGTTTAATCAGCCATACAGCTTCAGCACACCGAGGGATCACCCAATCTTTGATCCTCTTATTTTCTCTCCATATTTCAGACTCTGCACACACATGGCCACCCCCTGCACACATGGACATCCCCCCCTGTCCCTGCTCCTCTGGTTTAGATCCGTCTAAACCTGCGTACCTGGGCCACCCATCCCGGCTCCCTCTTCCATTTCTTGGATGTAAATCAGGAGGCGGTGTGTGCCGTGCTGCAGCGCTCCGCATGTGGCCTCATTCACTTGTTGGCGCAGCTTTATTAGTATGGTGCGCGCGTGGGACAGGAAGCTGCAAGGAGGATGGAAGGAGGCTGTGTAACCACTTTCTTATAAAAGACTCATTCACTTGTTAAGACTCATTGACTTGTTGGCGCAGCTTAATGAGTCTGGTGCGTGCGTGGGACAGGAAGCTGCAAGGAGAATTAAAGGAGGCGGTGCTACCACTTTCTTAGAAAGGAGTGTGTTTGATCAAAATTGCGCCTGAGCCCTTGCTTGCTGCTTCTTTTGGGTCACACTATCGAGTGAACTGGTTGAGTAACGCATAGATGTGTGTAAAAAGTAAGCTGTACAGGAGGGGACGGAAAGAGGTGCAGGCAGTCAATCAGCAAGGGGCATTTTTTGAATTCAGTGCGCTTCGCTGCAATTCTGCACGCGATTCCTGCAGTGTAATCTCATCCATGCCGGCAAAATTATCTGAACCAGGCTGACTGGCTTGATAAACCTGTTTAACTTTTTTTCCTTGAAGGAAATCTGTACAAAGGCACTTACACTCATGCACACACAAACACACACACACACGCACACACACACACACACACACACACACACACACCGGCTCTGCTGCATTTCCAAAGGGGGCTCCGGAAGGGGTGCTTCGTTTCGGGCCTTGGTGGTGGTGGTGGCGGTGCCTGGAGCTTTGCGTGTGTTTGCTGTGTCAGCCAGCCACGCATAGTCAGAGGACAGCAGCTTGTAACTGCCGGGGGGGCTCTTGTTGTGTGCACTGCAGTCACAAATAATGAGATCACATGCACACACGCGCGGCTTCAGTCATCAATGTTGACGCGTGCTGATATAGATGTGTATCCTCTAGCAACAAACACGTGCACACACACTCTCATGCGCACACGGCGTCAGTTTATCAATATTGATGTGAGCTCCAGCTCGTAAATGCCTCAAAAGTTGTAAAACATCAATGGAGTACATCGGTGGAGGCCTTGCACAACAGTAGCACACACGCTTTGAGTACCTCTTATACCCAGACTTGTGCGGTTACGGTACAATGTACGATATAAAATTTTGTAGCACAGCAGGGCAACAGTATTTTATGTAGGATGAACCACCAGCAGGACGTAGCAGGGCAACAGCAGAGGTGCTATCTTATTGTTCCAGATCTAAGAACAGACAGCAGCAGCCATCACCTTGTGCTGTCCCATTTGCATCTGTTTGCTCTAGAACAACCAGTACTTCGTGCTTTCAAATTTGCATCTGTTTGCTCTAGAACAACCAGTACTTCGTGCTTTCAAATTTGCATCTGTTTGTTCTAAAGCAATCACCACCTTGTGCTGCCACCTTGGCATTTGTTTGTTCTAAACAATCATCACCTCGTGCGTTAAAACTTGCATCTGTCTGCTCTAGAGATCAGCTGCTGCAGCAGGCTATTTGCATTTGCCGTGCAAGTAGCGCAGACCTCAAACATCATTTATCCTGATCTGTGCCATGCAGCAATTACACTAGCTGTGTCGCTTCCCTCTCCTTCTATACCTTCAATAAATTGAGCGAATCTAGCCCTCGAGTACATTGCAATTAGGAGCACATGGGATCTGTGTACCAGCTCCTTTGCACGTGCACTGTGCACTGCTTTCAACAAGGGCGAAATTTCGACTAAGGTGTGGATTAGCAAGCACCTTCAATGAGGTCACCTGTGTACCGTGCTTACCAAGTTTCGCATCTGCCTCAAAGACTTGCACACACTGATTGGGCCCTGTTGTGGCCTCACAGTCTGCATCAATGCTTTGACTTGCATCTATCAGGATCCGTGAGCAACGATGGATGACTTGCAATTAACATCGACCACGGCTTGCATGAAACGACAGCAGCAGCACCTGATAGCGTTGCCATCCCATGGGTTCTCACAGTCCGCATTGAGCTCTGAGTGCTTGAAAAACACAGGTGGGGCAGGGATTAGGGGCACTGTCTGTAGCAGGCTGCAATTGGGAGTTTGTGTGTGTGTTTCTGTGTGTGTATGCCTGTGTGTGTTTGTGTGTATGTGTGTATTTATGTATGCAACTAAAAACTTCTACGTGTCAAGTTGCCAGCCAGAGCCATGCGAATGGGGTATGCACAAGCTTTCTAGCAGGGACACATCCAAACACAGTCATTCATAAGGTTGGCCACCCAAGTACGTACAGTCAACATGTACAATGTCTTTGGCAAAGGAACCTTGAAAAGTGCGGTCATAAGCAGTGCTTATTGTTAAATGTGCTCCTGGAAAACCGCAGTTATATAATAAAGCGCACACTGCTCTAGCAAAACCAGTACACACGCTACCTGGGGTCATTCAGCCGGGAGTGCAAGTTTGCCATGTACTCCTTATCCGCATCGTGCAGGGTGAGCATGCTGCGTGGGCGGTCTGCTAAGTGGAGGTGCTGTGGCTAGACGGCACCCTGGTGGCGTGTCTGCGTATGCTTACTGGGTGGAGCTTCTGAGCTTCCATAAATGCTGGACATGCTGTGCCTGCTGTGCCAGTGCGCACAGGAGCTCAGCTACAGCTGTGCAAACCGGCAGGTGCTCTGCTAGTAGGTGCTCTTTTTAAGAGCACGGATAAGCTGTTCTAGGCAGCTAACGGATGGAGCGTTTCCGTTGTTGTTTTGTTGGGTGACAATTGCACCTTACCTCCTGCGACACAAAAACAGCATTTGACTTGGGTTGCAGGTGATGTGTAGCAAGACCTTCTCACTCGCGTGTGTGTGTATGTCTGTGTGTATTTGCGTGTGCACATGCATTTATGGTGTGTGTATGCGCATGTGTGTGTGAGAGGGAGTGTGTGCGTTTGCGCACATGTTTTTGCGTGTTGTGTTTGAGAGTGTGTGTTGTGTTGTGTGTGCGCATGTTGTGTGCTGTGTGTTTTGTGTGCATGTATTTGTGTGTGTGCACATGTGATTTGTGTTTTGTGTTTTGTGTTTTGTGTGTGCGTGTGCGTGTATTTGTGCATGCGCGTGTATGTGTATGCATATGTTGTGTGTGTATGTGTGTGTATGTGTGTGTGTGACTGTGTGTGTACGTGTATGTCTGTGTGTGCGTGTCAGTTTCTGTATGTGTGTGTATGTGTGTGTGTCTGTGTGTGTAAGTACAGGTATGCGTGTGTATGTGTGTACATGTGTTTGGTGATTGTCGTAGCAAATCACTGTCACTGCAAAGTATAAGACTCAGCACAACAATCACTCACAGTCAGCTTCGAAGAAAAAGATTTTCACGGCCATTGTGCAAACTATTTTTGTATATGTTACATTTGCCTTCAACGTGACCGAATGAAATTTGCAGCTCCATCATGAACAGAGTGCAGCTTGCCCTGAAAGACTTTTGTGACCAGTTGGAGAGCTTGGAAGTAGCGCCATCTATTGTGCAGGTGTGTCGGGAGTCGAGTCACGTGTCAAAAACACACACACACAAACACACACACACACACACACACACGCACACGCACGCACACACGCACGCACGCACGCACGCACGCACACACACACACACACACACACACACACACACACGTATACGCGCACACACAC
>Ga0307945_1000282_pt1 | contig 33263 bp, 30 predicted proteins | sample OrgLakmetagen228_FD_201818 | JGI IMG/M metagenome (GOLD analysis project Ga0307945, IMG submission 201818) | Saline water microbial communities from Organic Lake, Antarctica - #228 | ecosystem: Environmental > Aquatic > Non-marine Saline and Alkaline > Saline | place: Antarctica: Organic Lake...
GCACACGCACGCACGCACACACACACACATAAACACACGCACACAAACACGCATACACACACATACACACACATATACACACGCACACTACACACACTTTTACAATCACACACACAACACATGTACAATCACACAAACATATACATATTTACATTTACAGACATACACACATGCACTGACACACGCACAAACACACACACACATACATGCACTTGCACAATCTCTTTCTCACACACACACACATACATGCACTTGCACAATCTCTTTCTCACACACATACACACACACACACACACACACACACACAGATATGCAAAGCACATATGCAAGCAACGTTGCAAAACTTGTTGCTTCAACTTCTCTGCAGGGCGTATAAGGAGACAAACAAGATGAAAGCTATCTCTATCCATGGGCCGTGGGCCTACTATGAGAGGACACTGGCTGATCAAGAGGCTCAAATTAAGCTGGTGCGCAAGTGCAACTTGTTTGCCTGTTTCTCCTCTTCCCTTTACCCTTACATTCCTGCATTATAAACGGCCACAACAGCCCATATGACACGCACACATGATTTCCTTCGTGCACGCATGCATTCAAGCACACAAACCACTTTAGCTCTCACGCACCCGTCCGCACAGCTCAAGGACGAATCATATCATCACAAGCACGATGCCTTGGAGGTGCGGCAAGCCCTACGTGACGAGCAGGTGAGGTGTGCAAATAGAAGGAGGGATAGAATGGATCGAAAAGTGCTTTTGGCTGGGGTAAATCACCATAACAATCCTTTTTGGTCGCACATGGGAGAGCAGTCGGCACATAGAAAAGGCTATGAGTCAACATGGTAATGTCAGAGCAATGTGTCAACAGCCAAGGTAGTCTGCAACTCATGAAATAGCATCTGGCAGGAGCCTTGCAACATCAAGTCCTCTCCTTGACAAGGGCTCAGTACTTCTACACTTCTCTAACCTTGTACTAGGCCCTGCTGAATCGCCTCATCACAGCAACTCCAACCTTTCTTCATAACAATTGGGTCATATCCATCATAAGGGCTAAAGCTTGCACACTCTACGACCTAGGTAGTTGCTTCTGCTCGTACCTCGTATCTGGTGCGCTCTTACATATATGACTAGAAACTTACCATCATCACCCGTTCACAATCCTGATTACCATTTTTTAATTATGTCTTATGGTATGTGAACCGGTGGCTCTTGCATCCTGATCAGTGTGGGGAGTGGCATCGTCACTAGCTAACTCGTTTTTAACATCTGTTCCCCTCTCACTGCTAGTGTAATGAGTAACATGGTTTGTCACCAATGGGTGACACAAGGGCACATGAGGGGACGCAGCTCCTTGTAAGTCACTCCTCCTCCACACATACCTTGGGCTTGCAAAACCAGCAAGCTACGTATTGGGTAAGCCTGTGCAAGCCCGCACGCTATGTACCATTGCAATTCATTCATATGAACGCTGGTCATTCCTCGAGGAATTTTCTTTGACCGAATCACAGCGGCCAGAGCAATGAAATATTAAGAGTCGTTGCTCGAAGCACCCAATAGCGATTTCCTTAAGGCCGATGGACAAGAAGGACCTCTGACACTAAGTCTTGTGTTTCAGACTTGTAAGCCTGTCTTTACATCATACGAATCAGGGCTGTGAATATACGGTGTATGGTTATACGATAGGGTACGGTTATACGGTTGTATGGTACAATCAGACCATATATACGGTATCATGCGGAATGGTTACAGTATGTTGTAAAAGGCTGGAATTGGTTCCTTTTGGCACCAAAAGGGTCATATTTGGCTCGCATTCTTCCATGCATAATTGGTAGGTATAGCATATATGTAGGGTTGGCCCAACCCGTACATGGGATTTCCATATACTCATATACTGTATATACGCCGTATCTGTGACCGTATATACGCCATATTTCCGTATATTCCGTATATGAGGGGAAATGGATTCAGAATTAATCCATAGGGGGGGTCGTTTTGCATTTCATGAAGAGCTAAGTACGTATGACCCAAATCTTTGATAACCAAAAATATGAATGGTTAGGGAGCTAGGCCTGATTCAAGCCAAAAAGACAAAAAATGGCCTTTTTCAGTGCAAAAACAGGTTCAACTACCATAATCACCAACACAACTATTAATTACTTAAAAAACATGCATTTATAGAAGGTAGGTAGCAAAGGAAGTGCCCAAATAAAGAGAGACGAGAGAAAAACATTCGACCAGAAAGAGCAAAAAGACTGCTGCTGCGGTGGAATCAAACCCGGGTCTCTGCACCACCAGCAAAAACGGCCCATATATCGTATATATATACGGTCGGTCAAAGCCCATGAACAGTCATACGGAAACAATTACGGTCTGGAAATTTCATGTACGGTGCCATATATACGGCGTATCTAAATAAGCCATTTTTTCGTGTATATGGTTTAGATAAATCCTACATGTATGCATAAATATAAAACTGTAAAAACGCATAAAGTCATATATTTACAGCCCTGATTATAAGGCTGAAGGCTTGTCTTGTATTGTAAGACGTGAAGACGGGTCTTAATTAATGACAAGCTCTTGTACAGCTACCTAATGTACCAAATCAGGAAAAACACACGTGCTCATGAAAATTTCGTACAATATACAGGCTATGTTTGATCCAGGGAGAATTTGCAGGGAGATGTCTAATACTAGGTACTACGGTCGCACACAGTGTACAGTGTACACGTTAACTGGTCCAGCCAGTTCTACACATCTACCACACGGGCTTAACCACTCAGTGGGTGTAAGATTGCAACTCATGCACTCACACTCATTCATACACACATACACGCACAAACACATACAGGACCGAACCAAGGAGCATGTAGAGTGCTGCGTGCCTGCGCTGCAAAATGCGGTAGACGAAGCTTGTGCGAGGGCTCACTGGCTTGAGCAGCAGCTCCAGCAAGCCAGGGAGCAGGGGCACGAGCAGCAGCTTGCCGCAGCTGCTGCACACGAGGCGGCCATGGGTCGAATGCAGCAGGTGTGTGTTTGTTTGCTCACGCAATTGCACTTGTGAAGATGTGTGTTTGCATGTCTTCTTGTATGTGTGTGTGCGCGTTTGTGCGTGTGTGTGAGCATTTGTGTTTGCATGCGCTTGCATGCGCTTGCGCACGTGGCTGCACGATTATGAGCCCGTTGAACCGTGGGATGTCCGGAGCCTTAATATAGACAAAAAGATGGGAGTTTTTATTAAATATACGGCATTATGGCATACCTCTACTCTAACACATGTCCCATCGCTTCCGTCTCCCTTCTTAAGTATCAACCTGATTATTTATGCTGTCTGTTTAATAGAAATGGCAATGCTGCAATATTGCGCACGTTCCTCGCCCCTTTGTTTCTTTGCAACAACAATCCAACCACTCCCATGACTGCAGCTGCTGGAGGATAACTTGGTTCTGAAGAGCGAGCTCCGGAAGACAGTGCACGTCAGCCATACTACGAGTGAGTGTGTGTGTGTGTGCCTCTGTGTGCGTGTGTGTGTGTGCACTTTGGTGTCATTGCCTTGGTGTCATAGCAGCAACTTTGGCTAAGCATCACACAACAACTGCGAATGTAGGGTGTTGGTGAAGGAGGGCTTTGTAAGGCAGGAAAGAGGCTGTGAGAGGTGTGGAACAGAGCTTGTTTCCACGGGAAGTTTCTGTGACGTGATTGCTTGCTCATATGGCTGACATAAAGGGACAGGTGTAGAAAGACTTACTTCTCCTCCGCCACTTCATCCTCGTGGCATGCATGCAGATGCAAAGGTGGACGAAGTGAGGAAGCACCTGGGCCTCGGAAAGGAGGAGGCAGAGGCGTTTATCAAGGTGGATGACGGGTATATGTCTTGTTGAATGCTGCTGGTGATTGTAGCTGCAATCAGGAATGGCAACAGGCGTTTACTGTGATTAGGGCAGTGAATTACCGGGGAAGCATAAGTGTCATGCTTCATGCTTTGGATACTGATGGTGGCTCAGTGCAGGCAAGAGGCGTTCGGGAAAGTGCATCCTGTAACAAACGTTCTACACACTTACTTTCTAAAACACGTTGTACCATACAATTGGTGATCAGGGCAGTGAAAAGGGAAGGAGGTAGGGGCACTTGCACGGGTGGGTGGTGGAATACCTTGAGTGACCTGGCTAGAACCAGAGAACCTGAGCAGGCAAGCTGGATATTAATCCTTTTTGATTTGGATTTGGGATTGACATAACAGGAAAACAATTTGCTGATGTGCTTGACCATCCAATGCAACGCTCAAAGCAACAACACAGCCCAAAGGTGCAGCACCCATTCAATCAATGTCATGACATACCGCCTGATTAAGGTCAGGACGCACTGTGCTCATTTGTTTGATGCAGAGGTGTGGATTCGAACAAGGATTATGGAGTTGGCATTTCATCATGTTCTCATCACTGGCTATCTTTCACCCAGCTCCCAACCAAGTTGGGGCCAGCACCACATGTTGCTACTTAAAAAAATGTACATGGCAGGAATTGGACAGCACCAAAGCAGCAAACAGGGCACTACAAGCAGAGCTGGCCTCTGTATCTGCCGACAAGGCCCACCTGCAGCAGCAGTGCGACAACCGATCCTCTCACGCGCTCACGCTCATTGCAGATAACAAGCGCCTCGCACAACAGGTTCGGATATTAGTGGGGTACCGGCCCTGGGGCGTGTTGCATGTGTGTCTGTGTGTGTATGTGTCTGTATGTGTTTGTATGTGTGTGTACGTGTGCGTTTGTGTGCATGTGTGTGAGTGTGTGTATGTATGTATGTGTGTGTGTTTATGTGTGCGTGCCTTTGTGGGTGTATGTGTCTGAACACGCGCGCTTGTGTATTGTGTGTGCACATGTGTGCATGTCCTGGTCTGCGTGGAATATTAAAAGGGTGCACAAGCTGCCTGTTAATTCAACAAATTGTGTGCTGTAATGGGAGGACTTTAGTTCATCTTGGTCACTATCAACACCTTACCTACGCTATGCTTAGCTTTTAACTTTTGCGATGGCCTCCATTGCTTCCCTTTGTCTCCCTGTAGTAATTACATTTGCTCAACTTTCATAGATGTTTGCCCAAAGTTCCGTTCCCTGATCTTGCTGACAGAAAGCAAGGTACTCACACGGCAGCCCAAACACAAACAGGCTACTACAACCGTTTACTCGCTTTGTGATGGACATTTGTGTAAAAAACACAAACTTTTTTACAACTTGCAACCCAGGTCACAGAGCTCAGACAACAGCTTGTTAGTATGGACCAAGATTTGTGGCGAACCAAGCAGGTATCTAGTCGCAAGCACATAATGTTTTAGAATATAGTGGTGGACGTGTTCATGGGTTTCTCTAGTAGACAGGGCGTTCAACACATACAGAGTCCCTTGAAGTGAAAGGCACTTTTCCAACTGCGATAGAAAACATGTCCCCACGCGGAAGTCAGGCACACTCAGATGCGTTTTGAATTTGCCTATGAGACAACTGTACAGAAAGTGCCTCTTATCAGAGGTCTTTTAGTCTACGGTGACCAGTGCAAAATCTCATCAAATGCTGCAACAAAATTCCAAACACACTCTCACACACAGGATCTGGGGGCTGCACAGAAAATGGGCGTTAAGGTCACACAACGGCGTGAAGCTGCAGTAGCCAAAGAGCAGGTGGGGACATGCCGTAAGTCTTGTTTGACCTTTATCGCTGTATCGTTGCCACCAGAAGAAGTTCAAAGAAGTGGTGAACTGGCAAGCTCATATGCATCAATTGTTTACTCATGTCTGCATTTCACGCAATATCGTTTCTTGCCTCTTAGATTCTATTGTGTAAGGGAAAAAGCAGACAAGGTCTAGCGAGTGCGGATTCAATTATAGGAATGCACTTTGTTGCTTTCATGTTGGCAAGGGAAGCCTTATGCGATTACATAAATCACAGTGCGATTACATAATTCAGTGTGACTTGATTGCTGTCAATATACATTATACACCTTTAAAGCAGCACCTCCCTTGCCAATTTACGGCTACTACTAAAGTAATTTATGACTATGGAAATGGCAGTGCTTTCAATTTTGTTCCTTCGAACCTTTTCTTCTGTGGAAGATTTCAGTGTTCAATTTCGTTTCGTACTCATTTCCATCATGCAGGCCCGTCCGCAGTGGCAGGGCCTGCGCGAATCACCCTCCCAAGCAAAGCCGAGCAGCAACAAGTCTGATGGGGCTGCACGCCAGGCCTTAGAACATTTATATACGTCTACGAACAGGACTCCTCCAAGCAAATTGAGCAGTAGTGACAGGAGCAGCAGGCCCTCCTCGACTAGGAAGCAGGGGCGGGACACAGAAAACACGCCGCCCTCTCCAGCTGCAATCGATGATGAGCTGCGCAGTTTAGCTCTAAAAGAAGTCATGGCCTTCAGGCATCAGCACCAGCACCAGCAGCACCTCACCTCACCTGAACGGCTGGAGTAGTAAGTGTGTTACACACACATTGTTTGGCTGGGGCTGCGTTGCTCAGAAGTTTTGAGGCTAATTGAAAGGGGAAACACATTGCCGACTTGTGTGGTTGCGTGCAAGCGCTCGTTGAAGTTGTTCACATTATCACTCCTTATGGCAACATTATGCTATGAAGCTTCGTCCAGGATCGATGACAAGATTTTTACCTGTGATAACTTGTTGGAACTGACCGCCTTCTCTCCAATTTTGTAACTCTACTTCTCTTTCCCCTTTGTTTGGTGCCAAAGCTAACTAGCTCGTCATACCAGTTGGTGTCATTCACTGGCCGAATAGTGCTGCCAGACTGCTGCCCACATTTAACGACAAAAAAAGGTGTTTATACGCAAGCACTGGTACTGGACACGGTCCTTTTGATGGGTGTGTGATCCGGAGGGTTGCGGGCAGGCTTGGCCTGAAGTGCTCTCCTCCGTTCGAAGTTAGTAACTAAACTGGAAAGAATGCACCTAGTTTGGACAAATTTAGCAGCCCACTTATTGCATAGCTAATTATCAGAGAGCACTTTTGAGCTTAGAGGCAAGCTTCTTGACTCCTCTCTGAGTAATAAGATGTAGGTTTTGAGGGCTTTTATTCGAGCTTCCGTTCGGATGCCCCCTGAGGCATATATAGCGATGTAACCTTACCTTAGGTTTTGAAGTGTGAATGCCACCTTGTGACAAGGATCATCTAAAAAGGGATTGGATACTTGTCGAAGCGTCGAAGCTCCTATCTTTGTGCTGTCCTTCTCCGTGGCATTCTTCATAATATAAAAATGTGTGTACATCTATGGAGATGTAAATTCTAGCTTTATAATTTGGGGGCATGTGCTTAATTAGCTGTGGCGTGCAGGCCATTTTTTACCACAAATTCTTCATACCAACTCACCCACTGCATCAATCTGGAATATTTTTAATGGTTTATAATGGCTTATTAGAAAAAAAAATCACTGCAACAAAAATGGAAGAAAACGGCTGAGTGGTTGGTGTTTTATGAGGATTTGTGCCTTTTCCTGTGTGCATCCGACTCGTGGGGTTAAACAAGGTTGCCCCCTGTCTCCTCTGCTTTTTTCCCTTTATATTAACGATATTAACGACATTGATGAGGGTGTATCAGGTGCTATCACCGGAACCGCAAGTGTGCACGTCTCACACATGCTGTATGCAGATGATCTGACTTTGCTGACTAACGAGCCCCGTGATATGCACATCATGCTGAGTCGGTTGGCTGTGTATGCCAGGAATAAACATCTAATAGTCAACACTTCCAAGTCCGAAGTTGTGCACTTCAACTCCGCGGGTGAAAGTGTTCCTGTTTTTGATGTTGGCGGTGCCACCCTTCATCACAAAGATTCTTTTAGGTATTTGGGCATGGTTTTCTACAGGACCTTGAACATGGCTAAGTCTGCTGAACACGCGGCCCGTCCTTTTCTTGCCTCTGCCTATAGGATACGTAGATTTGTGCGTGAACACGCTTTGGTAGACAGGCCACACACTTCTTTGTGGCTCGCTAAGACGTATGTTATTCCTGCTGGCATGTATGGTAGTCAAGTATGGGGTATTGGTTTCTTGCAGGCAGGCAGGGAGTTCTCTAGCTTGCTGTCTACGCTCCATTTGCATTTTCTGAAGGGCACGTTATGTGTGAAGCAGTCTACCACTAATTGGGCTGTACTCCGAGAATGTGGACATGAACCGTTGCAGTTCTACTGGTTTCGGTCAGCTGTCAAGCTTTTCAATAGTATGCTTAATACCAATTGTGACACTTTGCGGAGGGTAGTCCAGGCTGATCTCAATTTACAGCCTCGTTCAAGTGCCTGCTGGACAGCTCAATTTCTGAGCGCTTTTCAGGGACTGTGTGGGTGTGAATTGTATGTACGAGCTGTTCAAACTGGACATGCTATTACCATGCTAGAGTTTACTGCAAATTTGAAGCATAGGATGAGAGGTGTTTGGAGAGACGCTGAGTTGGTGGACCCCAACACGCACAACAACAAACTGGCCACCTATCATTCTTGGTTTGCCATCCCTTTTTCTAGAAATGAGCGTATGCCGATTAATGTACCAAGGTATCTCCATCTTAATCTGTCCAAACATGTTATGCGCAATATGAGTAGGTTCCGCTTGCGTGCGCATACTTTGAAAGTTGAGGCAGCAGCGTGGCATGAAGATGGTTCTTGCGTATGTGACCAATGTCCTGGTGAAGATGAACATGTTCAGAACGAGGTGCATGCATGCTCTTTTAATTTGCCAAGACCATCGAGTTTGTGAGCTGAGGAAACATTTTTCCTTTCTGTTTTCACCTTTTTTGGAAAACTTTTCAGCAGCCCAACCCTTTTTGCTGCAACAGGTCAACAACTAACTTGTTCATGATTTCCTTTCTCAGCAGAACAATAGACTTTTCTTTTTCTTTCTGAGCTTATGGATTTATTTGTGGCTGGCCGAGACCAGTCAGCAGCCGATCAGCCAAACAACCTGGCTGAAGGTCACCCCCCATTGTAACCAATCGTAACCAATTGAGCCATTTTCCCATGGGAATCACCACATTAGGGTTTACATGCACCGTTTGTGCTTAATACAGTCTATTCTCTCAGCACGCAAAGTGACCCACATAAAATTGGGCACGTGCTCAGGTAGCTCTCAAAAAGCCAGCTGCACTTTGGTACTAAAATGGTGTCGATCGGATGAAGTGGCTGTGAGTGGCTGCCTTCAGAATGCAAAAAGGCGCAATTTCAGGCATTTTCTCCGTTAGCCCCCTCTGCCAAAATGCTATTGTCCCAGTGAACTTGCCACTACAACACGTTGCACGATTTCAGGCTGTCATGGTTGTGACTTACAAAAAGCAGCATTGGCAAAGCCTGATAGATGACCATTAACAGTGCAAGAAATTAATCACGGGGCAGTCTCGCTGGAAGACAAGGCAAACTGAAAAGAGAATCGTAAGAACCCAGTTTTACGGCTTCTTCATAATAGCTTCGTTTACTGCAGCAAAATCTTTTTCGCCATGTCCCATTTGCATTGCCTCTTTGTATTTTTCATTAGCAGCAGCTGCCACGGGTAGTGGCTGGCCGAGCCTCTCCCTGTGAACACATATAAGTTCAGTGCAACAAGAAAACGTAAACATTTGACACTTGGCGCACTGCTGAAAGATGCAGATTAGATTCAAGTGAGTACGTCACATACTACTGGTAGCAAAAGCAACAACATTTATTGGATATGCCGAGTCTTAGGCTGTGTGGCAGTGATTTGATAGGCACATCAAATGCTTGTCTGAAGTGTGTAGGGCAGAACCTACCCGAGTTCAAGGGCATAACGCAAGTCTTTTTGCTGGTGCTTGAGGGGAAAAGCTGTAGGGTAGTTCTTGGCTTGAATGGTGGGACCCTTTTGAGCAAACATGGGGCAAGCCATGGCACCTAATCCGAGGACTTCCAAAAGATCAGGCTGTGATAACCCTGCTCCTTCAGCCAGGCTCATCCCTTCGCAGAATGTGTCCATCATACAGCCCTAAACGCAACACAACGCACATAGAAAGTTTTAGGCATCATGCATAATTGAGTGCCACATCGAACTACGAAAACGTGCCTGTAACTGGACAAGCATAAAATGGCTGCCAGCGACTAAATTGCTTTCAATTTGAGCCACCTAATCAACAATCTACAGGTAAAGCAACACTAGTATGCACCAACTATGCTTTACATGCAGTATATCACTGGTACATATTACAAACATGTTTGACCCCCTCAGCAATTGTTGGGCCCCTCAGGATTTTAAACTCTGAATTTAATTGGCATTGGCTCTCATCTGTGCGGAGCAAGAATTTCCAGCTTCAAATCCGGCAGGATGATCCCTTCTGATGCTCTAAATAAACTCTCTTGTAAGGGCACATGGCTTGGGGTATGTACAAAAAGAGGCTTTCTCGCTTTATAAGGAACGAGGTGTAAGGACCTCAAACAAGCTTGCAATAGTCCTTCCCTCATTTGCAGGGTACAGATGTAGCTTGTAACAAGGCAGCAGCAACAGAAAAGCTGATGCGCCGACCAAAACCCACCATGATCATATTTACCACAAGCTTCATTCGAGCACCCGCGCCCACTTCTCCCAAAAAGAGGCTCCGCTTGCCCATTTTTGCAAACGCAGGCGAAGCCTCGTCAAACAGGCCCTGCGTGGAGAGTGTGACGCAGCTTGGAGCAGCAGTATAACAGTATAACATATGAAGCACTAGAGAGGAATTTCCGGGATGAGTGTTGCACAAGCCCTCACAAATTGTAGCTCTAGGTGAAACAGGCAAGAGTTGCTCGAGAAGAATTAGTGGGATCAGAGAAAGACTGTGCATTCAAGAAAAGTCACGCATACAGGCTCCAAAGCTAGGCTACAGTGTTGGCCTCAAAAGTGTCAGCTCATCTACTAGTCTGATAAATTTACTCCAATCCGTAGATTTGCCGTCTGTCATACAACAATGTTCTCAGCCCTCACCTGGTCACCAGCGGCAAGGATGATCAGTTGCGCGTTGATAGCAGGCTGCTTGCTGCCTGACACAGGGGCCTGTGCAGCAGCAAATTGAACAGCTTATGCCACTATTTTCACAAGTCCTAAGAGTTTTAACAAGCCTGAGCAGGAGTACTTGAGCAGTAAGAAGTTAGAAAAGATTAAGCTTGACTGAGTATTTGTGAGTCATCAGCATGTTGGCATGACATGTCGTCGGCGAAGGCCGACTGTTCAGCTTCAGTTGTAAAGGCAGGCACAATGATTGTTGAATCATCTATCGCAATTCTTAATCGAATTCTCTTTCTTGGCGATACCTCCAAAAAACGCCCTCCCTTTGCCGTCACAGCCGCTGAAATTTGCTTGCTCGTTTCCTCATCCACTGTGCTCATGTCTATGTATCCTTTGGAAGGAGTGATGCCTTCCAGTACGCCGTTGGCACCAAACACGACCTGCTCAAAAGGAGACCAGGTATTCAGATAGCACAAGGCAGAGCTTTTGTGAAAGTGCCTTTGTTAGAAACACACTACTTGCCACAACGCCGCAATTCAAAGTTTGCATACCTGCGTATCAAACAAAGACTTGAAAGCAAAAGCAGGCCCAATGGATTTGAAGAAAGGATTGATTAAGCGTTATTCAAATTTGCCTATTATGCTCAAGTAGCCAGGCCTCAACTAAGCATAGCCGATCCTCATTGCACATCGCGCGATTCCACGCACCTCTAAAGCAGCAGCAGGGTCAGCAAGAACAGCATACGTGCAGTCGCTTTGTGCCACCACAGCAGCCGGAGTTGCCGCTATCTTAGCGCCCTCTTTAGCTAGCTCCTCACACTGGGAAGAGAAGGGAGTGACGTGTGAGTTGATAAAGAGCACGCGTACCAGGAGGTCACTCACCCAAGTGACAGGCTAAATGATTTCCGGCAACTATAGCCAGCTCCCCTGGCTGCACTGTTCCCAATTTTTCACCGCACACCAGCTATATAAAGCTTGAGGCACTTCAGAGCAACGTGGTGCGTCCACCCTCATCCTGTATCACAATGCAAAAACCTATACCGATTTAAAGTTTAGTACATACAGGAGTGTCCAAATACTGCATACTTAAAGAAATTAGTAGAGATACACGAGGAAAGTAAGCAAGCAAGCATGTTTAGCCAGGATGAAGACATACTGCCTGTGAGAGCTCTTCTCCCAACCTGCAACCTGCCCCAAGGCAGAGGTCTGTTGAGTTATTTAAGCACCCTGTGCACACAATTGGAGCCAATAGGTGGCCAGTGTGCGGTAGAGATATCCCTGCCGAGCAATGGACACGGTAGTAGTAATGTTACAGCTCCTCCTAGCGACAGCTGGCTGCGCTCTTGCACACAAGGAGGTGCTACAGCATGTTCCTGGCCTGGGTCAAAACATATTCACCAAGTCACTCAGTCACATTCAATAACTTAATATCAAACATAACATGTAAACGCACATCATACACCATCGACAAATCTGTACTCAAGATAAAGAAAGCCTATATTTCTTAAGGGGGTGGGCGTACAAGTTAAGCCCAAAATTTCAATGGCAGGGCATTTTTGATAATCTATGGAATTGCACTTGAAAGCTGTCTGGTAATAAGAACACCAATGCACTTGTGTCCTAACTTGGCAAGAAGGTCTCACAACGCTGACAGCTTGTGAACACACGCCCTGGATCCCAAAATTGCAAGCAGACGAGCCCAGGAGAGGGACAGGAGCACCTCAATAATTGTCCGGTAAAGGCTGTGCTCTGTACCCTGGCTTGACCAATTGTAATTCATGATATCGGAGATCTGGCTGCACGCTTGTGCTGCTAATTCTGTACAAATGAAACGTGCTGCGCATCCTTACGAACCTGTGTTTCTAGGATACCATCTGAAGCAATATCACCTGATGGGATTCCTCTTACCTTAGTACTTGACCGGTTCCAAACCACAACATCTTCAAACAGTCCAGACTGTAAGAGGTTCCGGGCCATTGCCGTTCCCTGGATTTTCCAGTCATGCAAGCAAGGAAACAGGCGAGCCCGCACCACCAAAGATGGTCTGAGAGTTTCATCTGGTGGAACGCAGTCGCAGCAGTGTGAAGCTGGACTCAGACTTGTACGCAACCAGTATTCCTGCAACATGCTGCATATCACTGCACAAGCATGCGGTTACAGCGCTTTCTTTCACTGCACAAGCATGCAGTATAGACAAACACTGTCCATCCACATGTGCAAACGCAGTCATGCAAACTGCCCAATGCGCTGTACACCAAGCACAATAAACAGAAACATCACCACCCACCATGATCCCCAACCCAAGAAATCCGGCTGTTGGCTTTTTGGTGGAAGCCATATCTCCTTCTGTCTAATTCTTGGTTGTTACCAATTGATTATTGTATAAATAATGAAATAATGGTGTCTACAAAAGGTTTGATCTAGTCACAAATGGCACAAGGTACACACACACACACGCACGCGCATGCACGCACACATATACACTCACACACACACAAACACAAACACAAACACACACACACACACACATACACACACACAAACACAAACACACACACACGCACACACACACACAAACATACTCACACACACAAACACAAACATACTCACACACGCACGCACACACACACACACACACGCACACAAACTCACACACACACACATACACACTATATTTGCCCTTACTTTACTGCCCATTTAACGTTCGCTTTATGGTACCAGGTTCATCCATATACGCTGCCCTAGTGGGCTATATCTTTACCTACTACAATAGTCAGAAGTCGGAGCAGAGGCGAGCTCGCATTGATCGGATTAATGCGCAGGCACGTATACACAGAAATCCACTGACGCACATACTCACACATACACACGTACACACTTACATTTGCACACACAAGTAGACAATTACACAAGCATACGCGCGCACACGTAGACAATTGCACACACACGCACAACAGATACACATACACACAGACACGCAAAAGCACCCAAACACAACATGAACGCATTTGCACGCCACACGCTGATTGTAAAGTTATTAGGCAAACAAGCAGATACTACCTAATCTGTTTTTCCTGCAACTTTCTCTTTATGCAGCTTCGTGACTTGTATGGTAAGCAGACACCGGAAAGATGCCTTAGTATGGACGTTGCTTACCACATGTGCACCCTCTTTGGTAACTTGGTATCTGTGTTGTGTCGTAGTGCATGCAACCTACCTTTTACACGCTGGCATAGCCTGATGGAGATCCTCTTCGGCTTGGTGTGCCAGGATGCAGGATGTGCAGTCGTATTACAATAGAAATAAAGTTATCAGGATCTGCAAGGGGTTAGCCTAAGTAAAAAGGTACCATCCAGGTGGAAATTGGTACCCAATCAAACTGCAGCAGTCAATTGGAGGTCGTACACATGCAGAAGCGGATCAAAGTTAGCCAACGCAGGCACACCTAGTTGTACAAAATGTGATGCTTTGGAAGCCTTTTCATAATGAAGGGTGTGGATGCATGCATGGTACATGATACAAGGTACTGTCGTTTGAACTGGCGGGTGAATTAGTTAATTTGTTAAAATACACCGAGCAGATGAATTCAACTTGGCGCTTGATTCCATTTGCTTCAACCCATCTTTTGGCTTTGGCCATGTATCTGACGTATTCAGGCCCTCTGTTGGCGTGCGCAACTGCCACAAAATCTGCCTACACCGCGTGTTGGATGCAGCATACACCGGGTGCGAGGCTATGGTATAATGATGATATAGTTTATCCCATAAACCGGTAGTAATATATTCGGAATTCAGTGCATAGAAGGGCCCTGGGGGGCCTGCTAAAATTCCGGGTCCTGCGACTGACTTGGTTTTGTGCCTTTTATAGTTATTCGGGATCAAACTGGCAACATAATTGCTACTGACTGTACATTAACGTTCTTGCTCGGAGCTTTCTTATAAGCAAATGTCCGCAGCATCAATAATGTCTGCAACTGCATCGTTTTACAGTCCATCAGGAGTTCTTGTATGAACTGCTTTGTAATGTCCGAGTGCAAGTGAGCCTTTAGATTTGATGCACGCTGCCTTGCATGGCCCACTAGTATTGCCGGTACGTGTCTTCAAGTCTTTCTGCACCCTTTCCCATCCTGATATCTGATTTTTAATTAATGCGACCTGTTTAAAAAATGCTGGAATCAGCATGAGGTCCTGGAATGTTTTCTAACTTAGCAAGCAAGCAGTGTTCTAGCAACACCAGCATGCAAGCACCAATTCTCTGCACCTTATTTGTTTGCCAGTGCCTGTCTTCAAGTCTGCTGCTTCCCGTTCCAACATCATGTGTCTGCTTGTGTGCTTCTGATAGATTGCTGCTTACGCCCTTGCATGCTGGAAGCAGCAGCAGCAGCAGCATGGATATGCTGCCAAGCTATCCTTGTTTTGAGCACTTTCCACTGCAGAGAGCAACCAGAGTGTGTGAAGGCTCGTTAAAAGATAATATAGTGCAGTAGTAAATTGCATGAAAAAGGCGGCGACCAAAATATCCTTCCCCGTAGGTCCGTGCAGCCACAAAAATGACGTGCATGAGAACTGTACCGAATCACGACGGAGTCAAGTTTGAATTGATGCAGTAACCTCTGCAAGTTGTCGCCGCTTTGAGCCCTCCTGTTCGACCCTCCTTGTTTGCCGCAAAATTGCCAAAAGGAGATAAAAGGACCACGCTTGAATTGTGTACGTAGTCTTGTCGTCATCCTTCACTCGACGACGCAAAAAAGAAACCCAAAGCGCTTCCGACCAAATGAGTTATTTCCAGGACTAAACTCAGGGGAGTCAGAGTCAGAGAAATGTTTAAGGGCCCTAAACTTTCAGTGAAGCTAGCCTCTCAGGGTAGGTAGCCCTACCTGGTACGCTTAAAAGCCAGAAGACCTGTGCATGAGGCTCAAACAACACTATAAGGATTTGATTTGAGACATGCAGTGGAGCAGCGCAAGGACTCTGCTAAGGCATAGCTCCCCCTTGTCCAGCGAGGCCTTAGCAGCAGCACAGCAGAATTGATAATAAAAGAAAGTTCGTGAATCAAGACGTATGTGCCCTGCCAGAGATGGCAGTTTCTGTGTACATTCTATGGCATGGCATTTTCAGTGTGATAAAAAGCTTTTTTACTTTCTCTTTTTCTCAATTATTTTTTCAACTTTCTTCTTCAGCAATGGATTAAGTACCCCCTCCAGAAATCAGTCCAGCTATTATTAATAATAGAAATTTAGCCCAGTATTGATGCATTGTGTCTCGCACCCTGAGCACATACAGATGGAACGAGAGAGGGATTCCAAAAGGCCCTGTACGCTACGCCGGATGGACCTGAGGCTGCAGCATACAGGTGCATATTTGACAGAAGTCATTGCCATCAATCTCGCTCAAATAGTATAGAGTGTGATTTCCGTGTACCTCATCAGTACGTCAATTTACAAAACGCCGTATCTTTCAGCGCTAATCTTTGAGATGAAGCAGTAAGAGTTGCACATCTTGGGAGGTTTTATTGGAAAAGCAAGCTGTTCTTCCACTGTGCAGGCAATGGATGGTCAGCGTGCTCCAGCCCCTGAACGAAAAAGCTGCCGGTGAGTGATTGCATTGCATTCAGAGGAACAGGGCATAAAAACCGTTTATTGCCCAGCCAAAGCGCGTGATCAACAAGTGCCTGTGAGAGAGAAGGTCAAAATTATGTCCTTCATAGTGGAAAAAAGCCGTGGCAAGAAGAAAATGTGAAGGGCGTGCGAATAGGATGGTAATTTTGACGAGGCGCACATTTTGCTGTTACAATTATGCAATTATGAGTAAGAAAAGCACAACTTACCTTCTGAAGCATTCGTCGTCATTAATGCACCCCCAAATGAGCAAGATGAAGATAAGTTTGGGGTTAATACGGTGATATAAGCATTAACCGAATTATTCTTGGCCCTGTGGATAAAGTCTCTGGTCCGTAGCAACGCCTTTCCTTGTTTATTTAGCTCTAGCCGATTTAATGCCACTTAGCTTCAGCGCCTATGCTTGACCAGCAGCCACAAACTGGCCTGTGCACTGTGTACGGTGTACGGTACGGTACGCTTATTACTGTACGTAATCACAATTTTAAAGGACCTTGATCTACCGTATTTACAATGGTTTACTGCACTGTATATGGTACGGTGCCAAGCTGGCACTGCCAAAATGGCCTCAGAAAGGCCTCTCCGCCCCGAAACCACCTATTTCCCCCTATTTTCCGTCTCCAGCATGCTTCTCTCACGTGTATACGCCACAAAATGCTTCCCTGAACGACCCTGAGGCTGGGTTGGGGCTGCATCATCAGCTCAAGGAAAAGGCCTAGCAGTGAATTGCATGAAATTAAAGCCGGACGCAGTACAGGCTTGCTGATTTATAATGTGTTTTATTCGTAAACAATTGTTGCAAAAAGGAAAGAAATGTTTTGGAGCCAAACGGCCAAATTGCGGTCAAAGTTGTACTGTACGGTGGCACCGTCTTGTACGGGTCAGATGACACCATAATTATGACTGACCGTAATTTGGACCGTACAGTACGGGGTGATTACGGTCGGTACCGTAATTACGGTCCAAAAACCAACTTCACAGGCCTGGCCACAACACATGAGGGGCTCAGCCCCATTGTTTTGTACAAAACCTGAAACATTTGTTCGCAGACATCATTTGTGGGGGCTTCAGCCTGCTTGAAGGCACCAACATACAGCCTGAATTGCTTCAGCTGGTTGCGCATACCAGTGCTTATCGAGTGTTGATTGAGAGGTAAGCATGATTCCATGCTTGATCAAGCAAGAATACCAAATAAATTGCGGTTTTAATGCAAGGTTTTCTGTGTAACGGGATCCCATTCTGCAAAGTCTGTAGCGTCAATTGTGCATGGGGCTGTGTATTTCTGGGGCCAATTTTGTTATTAGTGGTTGTGCAACACACAGACAAACAGTGATGCGCTCCTCTGCCTCTTCACATGACAGGTGGAGCATGGGTGATTATTCTAGGTTCTCCTCATCCATCTCCTATCCTGACAGGTGTGTAAGCATTATAAACCTATTAGAAAAGCATTGTAATCTCTCATATATCTCCTAACCTGACAGGTGTGTAAGCATTTATAAACCTCTTAGAAATGCATTGTAATATAAAAATGGCATGCATTTGCTGCTACAGGTTGGAAGAATGGACGAGAAAGGAGTTTTCTCGCTTAAAGCGCACGCAGGCGAGTTTGCTGGGCGTGAATGGCTTGTCACAGAAGCAAGCGGCTCAAACGAAAGAGGAGCAGCAGCACCAGCAGCACCAGCACCAGCAGGGACCTGCACAGGCACCTGTGCAGAGTGGGGCAGGTACGTTATAGCGAATTACCAGGCACTGATTGACCAGCGCTATTTGGCACAGCGAAGAGGGGCAAATGAAAAACATTATGCGGTCTCAATGAGACTGTGAGACTCAGTATACTGCCAACAATAAAGTCCCCCCCCAGGAGGTACACTTAACTCCCCCACTGCTGAACCAAGCACTGTGTTGTGAGGAAGGTCATAAGTACATTTATTCCTCTTTTTGGTGCAGGTCTGACGACTGGAAGCCAGGAAGTGACCAGAAATAATTGCCATGAAGAGATTATTAGTGAAAGCCAAAATAAGAGCCAGTCTGCACAATCGTTTCAGGGAATCCTTCCTGACGATGCAGCTGCGTCATTTGGGCAATTGACCTGCTCATTGAGGAGAAAGCAGCTGCCTGCTAGTAATCAACGCGTACTGTGCAAAATCTGAAGCACAGCGTGTCTTTACATTAAATCTAAAAGTTGCGCCTTTTTTAAGACCTAGCTCCCCTTCAATGATGCATTAGTATGCCTTGTAAAAATATTCCGGTGAAGCAGAGAGCAGGACTGCAATTATTTTGTTGTAAATTATGAACATATTCAGCGCAAGCAATAGATTAGGGAAGACTGCAGGACTGCGTGGAGTGATTGTATGACGTTTGGTAGTGAGCAAAGTTTCGGTATGGATAAAAGTGTTCGTTGTGGCAGCCAGTTCTTTGGAAGTCTGAAGAAAACTGGCAATCAGGACACTACTGGGTGGAAACACTAATTGGGAGTCCCACATGAGTATTGAGTAGTGGGCTACTCATTTGTTCGCGTTGTGGTCAACGAATTAGCCATGGACCTACTGCTGAACCTGCACGTGTAAAAAGAAAAAAAGGAAAAAACTACGCAGGCAGTGAAAGCCACTCCCCACATTAATCAAGGACAAGGAGCCACTTTGGTACCGAGTACCGTAAAGCTCCTCCACCGCGAAAAGGAGGGAAAAACCAATGGGGATCAAGAGGGTTGCAGGCTAGGCCTGAAACCGGCTCCTGATGAGAGTTGATAATATTACTGGAAAAGGGCACGTCTGGGGAATGAATACGTGTATTCCACTGATTTCTGTCTTCCTCTCTCAGGCTGTTGTAAACTTTCAATCTTGTGCTCTGTAATTGTAACCAATTCGTACCTGAGCTCACCTCCAAACGCCTTGCTTTTAGGTAACTTGCCACACCAAATCAATGGCATGGACGATAGCTAATACCTGCAATCCATGCTTGAGCTGGTACCAAAATTCGTCGTGACAAACTTGAGGTTGCGGAACTGTGTAAACTTGCTGGAGTTCTTATCCTGAAGGTTCCAACTAAAATTATCTCATTGAATATGCAGGGAGTTTGCCTCCTCTTAATTTTGGAACAGCAGCAAAGAAGAGCATTTGGATGCTCTCTTACCGGAGATCCACCTCAGATAATTTGTTGTATGGCAGTCGGCTTGGCCTGGACGTGCCGTAGTGGGGGTTGGGAGAGGCGCATTGTTGACAGAAATTTCGAGAAAACGACAGGGGCTGCATTGCATCTCACATTTAGCGTCACCTTGATCATATTGCTTCTTAGGTATCTCATAACCAAAGTTACTTAATTGACTCAGCTTCCTAGCCTGTGCCCCAAAATAGTTGCTAAAAAATATACATTGCAAGCTAAGTACCACCAAGACTTTATTTTGCAAGCCGACACAGAACAACAGAATTGACGAGCAGGAGGAGGAAGCGAATCAAGCCTTTTGCTTCAAAGTGATCTTGTCTCCAAGAGAAAGCGCAATGCCCTGCGTCTTGGAGCGAATTCGAATGTAACCTGCTAGCCGTCCGTCTGATTGCTTCTCCACGCTGACGTTGACCAGCGCATCCTCGCCAAACACACTCTTTGCGTACAAGTTGGCTGCTAAGTACCCACAGTCACCTGCAGGAGCAATGCACAAGCACAGAGCACAAGACCTTAAAAGGATAGCACAAGATCCTGAGGACACAAAGAAGAGAGGGGCAATGTAAATTTTGCTATTAGCGTGAATCCTAGTATATCTTAGGTATTACAAGCTTGGCTGCTCATGAAAACAAAGGCCACACACACACAAACACCCCCACCCCTCACACACACACACACGAGTTAAGCGTCTTACCGTCAAGGGCTGTAGGTGGCGTTAGGCACTGCATGTTGGTCGTCGCCACGATGTGGTCTAGAAAGGGGTTGCAGTCAGTGAAGGTGGTGTTCACAGCTACCTTGTTCTCCCACTCAAATTCAGCCCACATATTCCTGCAATTAATGGGTGCGATCAAGGGCCTACTGTCAAAAGATGTGATGACAAGGAATCACGCTGTCTTGTAAACTGTATGCAAGGGAAAAGGGGGGTACCGTACCTTACCGTACTCACCCCGGTGCCCAAATTTCAGGAATATTAAATGTAACCTCGGGTAACCCCGGACCCTGTAAATAAATACTTTAGCCTTCCCCGCACCAACCCCGGTGGGCATTTAGCCCAGCCAGTGCCTGTACAAGCGTGTGTATGCGTGCACATGCGCGCTTGTGCGTGTGCATGTGTGTTGGTGCGCTTGTGCCCACACATGTATGTGCGTGTGCATGTGCGTTGGTGTGCTTGTGCGTGTGCATGTGCGTTGGTGCGCTTGTGCCCACACATGTATGTGCGTGTGCATGTACTTGTGTGTATGCGCGTGTGCATGTACTTGTGTGTATGTGCATGTACATGTACTCGTGTGTATGCGCGTGTGCATGTACGCGTGTGTATGTGCGTGTGCATGTACTTGTGTGTATGCGCGTGTGCATGTGCGTTGGTGCGCTTGTGCCCACACATGTATGTGCGTGTGCATGTGCGTTGGTGCGCTTGTGCCCACACATGTATGACGCTGGGGCTGCTGCTGACGCTGGGGCTGCTGCTGGTGCTGAAGCTGGGGCGGGGCCTGGGAGGGGGGCGGAGGGGCCTTCTCCGCTCATCACTGTTCACTCACCTATTAAACTTTATTTTCGCTAACTCCGGGTAACCCCGGATCCTACGAATAAATATATATTTTACGATGCCGGCATCAATCCGGAGGGCAAAAAACGATATTTACCCGGGGTGATTTAAAGAAAGGTACAGTAGTCAGAACCCTTAAAACATATATTAGCACCCCTGCACACCCAGTTTGTGCAGACGAGTGCCCATGTGTGCTGGGAAGGTTTCCCAGCCGGAAGGTCAATTTCCAGAAAGTCCTTCCCAGCGCCGAAAGGAAAACAGGGGTTAGGTTGTATTGGTGGTTTTGGACTACTTTTGACCCCACTAGAAAATTTCAAAAACCAAGGCTTTGGACAGGATGGTTTGAGGAGCTAAATTTTGCGATGTGTAGTTTACCGTAGAGCTACTGATAGCACTGCATTTAAATAACTAATTATTTGGGTACCTTGCAATGTTCAGTTCACAAAAAATAAAGAAAATGTAGACCTCGCAATACTTGGACTTCAAAATGCCGGTTTTTGGTTTGGAGTCTGCAGGTCGTGGGTTCAATGCCTGCCAATATGCCAGAAGGGGTTATCTGAGGCCCAAAATGGGTTTACTTTTTGCATGCTCCTAGGGTATGGGTCCCCTAACTTGCAAGTTCCCCCCTCGCATTAAAATTTATTTATGGGGGGGGGGGTTAAACCTCACATTCATTACGCTACGTTACGGTACTTTGGACCATTAACAGCAGGAGGATGGTGAGGTTTTATGTTTTGGACAGAAGTAGGCACGCATGCCCACAAGCCGTGGTGTGCTGTATTCCTCCGCCTATTGAACAAGCCGTAAAATAATTCACTTATTGTAAGGATCCCAAAACACCGAATATCACTGAGTTAGTGTTATACCATTTTCTGCTGCCATATCTTCATAACTCTTCACCTACTGCACCAACTCAGTGATATTCGGTGTTTTGGGATCCTTACAATAAGTGAAGATGGTTGCAAAAAAATTCAAAATTACCGAATGATTGACGAGGTATGCAAGTTACATGCTATTTCCCATGAAATGCACCCGTCTGGGGAATAGGTGCCCTACGTGTGCGTTTTGTCCTGTCAATCTGCACATAAAGCAACTCTCTAAATTTGAGCACGCTCTCTGATAGCGTATTACGTCAGCTTTATATTTAAACTATATTGGTGGCATTTGATGAAGTGGCGTGTGAGTATTGGTCCCTTTGAATGTGAAAAAGGAGTATGATGGGGCACTGGCTCAGTTGCCCCTCTCTGACACCTTGTAACCTCTGCGATTCCAGGCGGGAAATGTGCGCAGAACTAATAATTGGCGTCTCCTGTTGTTTTGCTCTCCTTTTTTTGTTGCAGAATGACAAAGCATGGAATGAAGCCTCTTTGGCGAGCGCCTCTTTGCCAGGGACATTCTGAGCGGCATGAGCTGGTGATTTCTAGCAGGACTTTGGCAAACAAAGGTGTTCTAGCCCTAATACCCGTCTTTATTCATATTTTTTACCCGCTGGCGTGTGCAGTCCAAAAGTGGTGCAGAGTCTCTAAAGGTATTTTATAAAAGCGCAGACATTTACAGAGTAGGTTACAGATGCATTCAAGTTGCGCAGTAACGAGCTAGTTAGCTCATTTTCTAGCGTTGAGGAGAATTGTGCTTGAAGTTGATCATATATTTTACCCGCTCAGCGTGCACAATAAACAGGCAGCAGTGCTGTAAAGCACTGCATAGGAGGGAGCAGCAGGTGTAGCAGTGCTGTAAAGCACTGCCTGGGAGGGAGCAAGGGGGCACATTTAGTGTGCACAATGTGTGCTTCTTCCAGGAACAGCGGGTTTTGAGTGTTTACGCGCACAGCAGTAGTGCGCACAGCATGGTGCACAATTTTGCATTCATCGGTTAATCGGCAGTAGCTTTACAGCTGGCAGTGGTGTTATATTTGGGAGGGAGCTTTTATGTTCTTTCTGGCTGAAGTTGGCTCTGGTAGAGAAGGATTTCTGTAGTTTCTTGGTTTCGTTTAGAGTAGCAAACTGCTAGAGCAAACTGCTCTGTTGGGAAACAGCCCTTTTGTGTCGTTTCTTCCTTTAACTTATTTAACCTTTTGCTCTTCGGCTCAGGTGTGCAGTTCAGGTGTTTAGTTCTAGTCTAGTTCAGTGCAGTTTTCTGTGCGTTTTGTTTCTCTCTTTCAGGCTAGTTCTTGGTGTCAACGGCCAGCTGCCTGGGAGGGAGTGTTAAAGGGTAGGCTAGCTGGCTTGCTTTATGATTACTTCTCAGTTTACTTTATCTGTTGGTTTCCTTTATTCGCTCTCTGTAAATAATACGCCCTTAAGTTCAACACTGATGGACATCCAGCTGCTATAGTAGCAGGAGAAGGAAACGTATGTGGTTCTGAGCAAGGTTCAAACACAGAAGTCTGGTTAAATTGCCTAGTATCTGCCGGTAGATCTGTGCGTGTGGGAGGTGGCCGTCTAATGAGGTTATAGGGGTCTAATGAGGTTATTGGCCGTCTAATGAGGTTATTGGGTCCAATGAGGTTATTGGGTTCAAACACAGAAGTCTGGTTAAAATTGCCTAGTATCTGCCGGTAGATCTGTGCGCGTGGGAGGTGGCCGTCTAAAGAGGTTATTGGGTCAATGAGGTTGCTTAATGGTAATAGGCTGCCTATATTTGTTGCTGAGCGTGGTTGTGTTGCAGGTATGCTTGGGTGGGCACACTCTGTTAGGTTGGGTGTCTGCAGAATCAGGGGGCATGTCATCATGATGAGCCATTGTATTGATATGTGTGCCCAGGAGGCCTGTGAAGGAGGGGTTTCTTATTTTACGGTGGACAAGCAGGGTGCTTTGACTTGTATATCTGTCTTGAAGTAGTTGTGTAATGGAGGCAGTGCTTAGATATTTTGTTTCTGGCATGTTGACAATGGCTGCAAGCCTGTTTAGTGCTACAATGTGCTTTTTGAAAACTCAGGACTCGGAGTACTTACTTTTAAGCTGTTTCCCAGAGGTGATGTGGCCTTTGTTTGCTGACATGAGATCGTGAAAACCGTTAATGTCTAGGCTCATGGCGGTTTGGTAATGCAGTAAGTAAGGTCACAGAGACTGTCTGTAAATTCTGTTAACCTTGTAAACCTTGTAAACCGACTCCCTCTTACGACAGGCAGGGTAGAGAGATGGCAGTGCTGAAAGGATTCTTGGAGTCAAACCACTCCTTCATGGTGCGTTGTGCGAGCGAGGTTTGTGTAGCTGCCATGAAAGCCTAGTGGCCCGTGGTCAGGCCAGACTCTTCTGGGTCGCGGGCTCAAATCCGCCTGGTAGCGTGAGTACTTCGTTGTCCGACAGCTTGGTCTCCGTTTCCTTTTTCCATGCTTGAGGTGTTATCACCCCTGCGTAGTTTTTCTTGCGTTGTGCGAGAGCGCGGCCTGGAGCCCCTGCAATTCAGCTGGTTTCGTGCTGCAATGCATCTGTACAATTCCCTTAACCGATGCAACATTTCCACGATGAGGAAGGTTTTGCAAGCTGACATGCAATTGAGCTCCAGATCTCCTGAATGCTGGTCCTCCCACGATCTTTCAGCCATGGAAGGCTTGACACGATCTTACATGTTCAAACAGAAGTTGTTGAACTGTGAGCCTATTGATCTCAGTCGGTTTGCCATGGACCTCAGGGATAGACATTTAGAGTTTTGGACACCTTTCTCTGATGGCCACCCTAGAGAGGCGCAACAGCGAAACGCTTACTTATCACCAGTGGTGCGCACTGCCTGCACAAAGAGCTCTGGTCACCCACCCTCCTTATAGGCTTCCCCGCATATTACATGCTCCTTGACCTTCCTCGAGATGTCATCTGCGCTTTGAAACAGCAACTTGGAATTTCACCTCTTCCCCTACTTGCGACTTGTGTGAGGCTGATGATGATGTCCAGGATGAGAAGCATGTTCTCTTTCACTGCACGCACCCTCAAAGGTTTCTCTTTGCAGGAGTATGCGTTCTTATTCTTACAAACAGGATCCCAGGATGTGTCTGCTTTTTCACACCAGAAATCAACAAACTCCTTTTTTCATTCATTAACTTATTTTACGTTATGAAGAGGCGAGCAGTCATACTTCTTGACTGAAGGCCTTTTTTCTTGTAAACCTTGTAAGTTGCAGATTGAGTTGGCAAACACAGATAATTTAATCTGGCTGCCAGTGGAAACGCTGACAGTGCTTTAAGCTTTTATTACTGATAAACACGTTACTCAAGGCATAAAGAAAGACGGAAACGAAAGGGCCAAGTAAAAATGTAGCGTAGCGGCCCAAAATGGTTAACCCAGAGAATGTGCGATAAGTAATTGTACTTTACTGATGCGTGCTACAAAAACCAACAATGTTGTGCTCAAGGGAATGGTAACACAAAAGCAGGGCCACACACCCAACAGGTACCAGATACAATCAACCAGGCTCACAGCTGCTGCAAAATGAATTTAGCAAAGACAAAGGTATGTGTACGTATAGGCTAGAAAAATAACATGGATCTGAATGCACAAATGTGAGCAAAGATAAGTCGTTGGAAAATGCTGGAACTTTTCATGCTGCAATTATGTAAAGTCACTGATATGGCAATCAATTCTCATGACAAAGCTGGAACTTAAATTGATTGCAGTTATAAAAGGAAAGAGAACAAGGAGGCTCCAGCCGATGCAAGAAGTAAATGTAAACAATACCAGCACAAACTAGTCTACCTGCTGCAAACACGAGGAGCGCAGGCTATTGCTGCGTGTCCTCAGCTGTGGGCGTGCCAACCTCAGTTGCTAGACTGGCTGTCTCTACTGACTAGCCCTCCCCTTGTGTTACTCCCGTTTCCTCCTGTCGGCTGAGGGGTGGGAGGGCAATGCAACGTTGTTGGCGTGCTAGGCCGCTGCTCTTCCTGGTCCTCCATCCCCCCTGCTCCTCCTGCATCGCCTTGGTCCACTGGACCCACTGGACCTTGCCGCAAAACTAAAGCAATGTCTTCAGGAAGGGGGAGCTGGTGCGTTCTGATGTCTGCAGCATCACCACGCTGCTTGAGAAGCTGAGAATGCTCCTGCAACTCCAGCTCCTGGTTTTGAAGCAACAGGGCCCCGTGTTGGTTGAATAAGTTTTGATCTAAGAGCCGCTTGATGAGAGAGATCAGCATGATTATGATAAAAGGAAAAGACCAGAATAGTATTTCCCCCTAGGTGCAGGACATCTCCTGATGAATGGTAGCAAACTCATAAACAAATGGATTGAGTTACAAGGTAAGAGTGCCGTCGTAACTGCCTGCCTCTGCTAATTCCTGCGCTGAGACACGGTGCTTGCTTGATAATTGCCACGTACCACGCTGCCAGGGACTTTGTTATCTAACAGACCCACCTAACTCTGCCCCAGATTTTGGATAGCGTATATGTGAGAAGGCATCTGCCTGACACACATAACAAGTGGCAACGCAGATTTGCCTAGCAGGCTTGCTGACTAGACAACTAGTATCCGCTTAGTATCCGCTTAGAAACAACTACCTTGCTGCTCTGAGCGCCTTTCCTGCCCTGCCCCTTTTTGCCAGGCTGCGGGTGATACCGGGCTTTATGATGGTGATGTCTGCCATTGTTGTTGCGTGCTAGGTCTTGGACCGTGAAAACCTCGTCGTCGGCAGGTGCAGCAGGTTCCTGAAGTGGACATATTAGACATCATTTTATAAAATCTGGAATTGAAGTTAGCTTCCTGGAATATTGGAATAAGCGTTCCATTTAAAAAGTGGAGTACAGATCACCACCATGTACTTGCTTCAAACCACATACACTGCACAAATTAGTAAGTAGTAAAAACTTGCCTGCAGGGCAGTGCCGTCTTCCAAGTGTTCCACATTGGATTGTCCATCGTTTGAAGATGGCTCACGTCCTAGAAGTTGCCGGAACACAGCTTGTACCTGCATTTTGCACAAGGTGATCAGGCCTGTGCACTGTATGGGTTATAGTTATGGTGCAGTTTGCTTTTTACTATGCATTCAGAACAGCGTTATAATGACTTTGGAGGAACTTGGAGGGAGGGACCATCCTATATGCATCCTTCCCTCCCTTCCTTCATTGTTCTGCTGTGCTGCTGGACATTTGATTGTCAATCCCCATCCTTCCTGGGCACTGCTCTAAGGCTCAACTGACAGCCTCAACAGGCAACCGTCTTGTTGGTGCGACAGAAACCAGAGACCCATACCAGATTAGGTAAGCAATGGAGTTATGAAAAAGTTAAAATGTAAGCATATAAAGTATGATCAGGGTGCTGAAGGATGCTGAGGCGGGGTTAGACGATCGATAGCAGATTTGATGCACGGGAAACTTGCGTCTTTCTTTTTATGCAGAAGAGCAACTCCAACAAGCACCTTCTGCACCTGTTTAAAACTCCAGCTGGAACTCACCCTGTCCATGGCATTTACGCGAGGCCTTAGTGGAGGGGTATACCTTCTGCCTGTCAGCATGGCCTCGTAAGCCTCTGACTCACGTACATGAGGGCTTCCTCGCCTCCTCTTCTTGCAGATCACAATTGTTGCCACAGCAGTGAGCACCAGCACTGTACAGCCGAGCACAACGCTGACCGCAGCAATGATGCCTGTGCGTGGATGGAGTCGAATGCTTGATGGTCAATTTGCTGTCATTTAAATGATGATGATCAAGGGTGGTGAGTGTCACAAACAGGGCTGTTCAGTTCATTTTTTTGGGAGCAGGGGTTCGATAAAGTCTGTGAAAGTTCTAGAACCCTCAAACTGTTCGAAGGTTTTGATGTGCAATTTTGGGAAACAGGCCCTTGGGCTCCTCCCCCCCTCCATACTTCCCAAAGTTGTGTATGTTTATAAATAATTATAGGGGAAAAAAGGGGGCCGGAATGGGACCATGTCATCATTGTAGAGCAGAAAAGGGAGAACCTTCAGGTGCAGTGCAAGTGCCGCGCTGTACAAATCCTTAACAGTTCAGAAATGTGTGACAAGCTTGGCCTTAGGACCAAAGAAACTTCCTGGCCTGATACAGGCTACAGATCATATTTTATATGTAAATCATTGAACATGTTACTTTTACTGCAAGGAAAGAGTGGGACTGAACTGGGGGGGGCTGCTGTCCCTTGCAATTATGACAGACGCATGCTGTAAAGTTCAACGAACCCTTAAAAGCTTGTCGAACTTTGACCGAACTCTGAACGGCACCTTTCAAATTCATTAAAATGCGTGAAAGTTTTCGAACCCGGACTTTTGGCCGAACCTCGAACTGAACAACTTGGGTCACAAAAGGGTGGTCTGCTTAAATTAAGGAAGGATGAGCCAAACAACACACTACGGCGTGCGAGTACCTAAGCGTTTGAGCGCAACCAGGCAATTCAATAGGGCAGTTTAGGGCAGTTTAGGGCACTGGATTGCGGAATTACTATTATATGCTCACATTGTTTTTTTGTATAGAAAAGACCGCACCTATCCTGCACCCCTGTGAGCCGCACACTTCATCAGCCAAATGAGTGCTGGCTGATGTAACGAACTACCAAACCCCGTTTACCAGCTCAAAACAACGCAAGATCCAGCAGGGTACGAAAAATAAGGACGCGCAATGCACCTCTCTCTTGACCACTCCTCTCACTACTGCTGCCATCGCCGCCTTCTGCAGCCGTGGCTCCTGCCCCAGCGTTTTTTGAACCACTGGACTCAGGAGCCTCTGCAGCCTGGGGAGCCGGGTCCTCCTGAGCCCTTGGCACAGCTGACTGCAAGGCACAAAAGGCAAAGCAAGAGCATGAACACGTAAGCACAGGTGCATGTGCACCAGCAAAGATGGCTCACACAAAGAGTTAGCGGTCGGCAGCGATGGCATGGTGTCTATTTAAGTGCTCCCTAGGTGCCTAAATTTTCAATGCCTATGATATGGCCTCCCCTCTACTACCTTCAATAAGCAGGTAATTGAGTGCCAGAATGGATTTCTGATGTACAGCCAGCGGTGTTATCAGAATGACGAGTGGTGTCTACTACTACCCAGTCTTTTTGCTGTACATGTGCAACATTGGAACAGCCCACAACTTGATCCTTCAGGTAAATCTCTGTAATGAAGAAGGAGAATAATCCCAGAGGGGGTAGATTGAGCAAGTGCCAGTTATGCTCTTTTGGGCATTCAGGGAACTACTCACACCAATTCATTAAATTGGAGACATATAGCTTCAAATAAAAGCTGGCGATTTAAGTCATCAGCGGTGCGCTCAGCTTCACTTTCTCGATTTATGTACAGATTTACAGAGGACAAAACGCACACGTGGGGCACCTATACCCCAAATAGTACTTTTTATGAGCTGATGTAATTTGCATACCTTGCCAACCACAAGATGTCAAAACACCAAAAAATATTAAATTGGTGCAGTAAGTGAACTGTTATGAAGACAAGGCAGCAAAAATGGGCGCCGCACCACAACCAGTTAGGCACAGCTTCCCAAATAAGCAAGGTTCACAACAGTGTTTTACCTTTCGACGCATACATTGAAGCTTGCTAACTTGGGAAGCCATACGCTTCAAGCTTATTTATATAGCCATGAATTGCTGAAATCAGCAACAATCAGCAACACGTGAACACGAGTTCTAGCAGTGCAATAAAGCCACCCTTTTACAGTTTTTGTTTCCTCCTATTTTCGCCCTGACTTCTATGCTCCCTTGCAACCTGCTCCCCTTTTCTCAAATCAATCTGCACTTTGTAGCATCCCCTTTCATGCAAGTGAACAAAGATTTTCCAAAACCACCTTGGAATTTGCACAAGGAAAACTAAGCATACGTGTACGTCGTCCTGGCTGTTCAAATGTACAAAGGGCTCACGTTCACTCTCGTAAATGACCAACCTACCGTGCTGTTGCTCCCACGCATTCCAGGAGTGCCGTCATTAGGATCACCAGGTGCAGCTGCATTTGGAGTGTATGACTTGCTGCACGTAAGGCTGAGGCCTGCGGGCAGGTTGCCAGCTGTTGCGTGTGTACCGTTCCACACGGCCCATGTGGAGCTTTCCTGTGCGTCACACCCTGGCTGCTTGTGCCCATCAACGCAACTGCAGCCGCCCAGCATGCGCACTGACTCGCAGTCCTCGTCCTTGGACACCTACAAGTGCACGTGGGTGAGAGCATGCAAAAAAGGCACGTGAGAATGTGAGAATGTGTGTGTGTGTGTGTGTGTGTGTGTGTGTGTGTGTGTGTGTGTGTGAGAGAGAGAGAGAGAGAGAGAGAGAGAGAGAGAGAGAGAGAGAGCAAGTGTGCTATGCAAATTGAATTTTTTTATTTGACCTCCTTTGAATACATGCAGAGGCTCTTACAACTTGTTAGGGCAGATCAAAGTGGGCTTACCTCCGAAGTCAGGTAAAATGGAAACACCACACTACCTCCATCAGCCTGAAAAGCACGAGAGGGAGGATTAAACGTCTCTGTGAGATCAACCAACATTGATACATCATGCTTGTGCAGGCAGAAAGAATTGTTCCTAATAAGTTCACAGACTACTTTGTCTACATAGCGTACGTATGCATGACTGTACTTGCATGCCTGTTCACACACTACCTACAGGTGCTGCAATCAGTCAGTCGTGTGCGCTTGCTCTTTCAACCCTACCTACCAGCTTTGTGTAGTAAATTGTTGACTCAGAGGAGCGGCTGGCTTCTTGCTGTGGGACTAGAGGGCAGCCTTTTGAGGTGGCAGAGACAAAACAAGCGCGATTAGAGAAGCACGTATTATTATTATTATTATATTATTATTATTTATTTATTTATTTTTATTTATTTATTTATTTATTTATTTTTGCACTGCAACACACGGTTATTTCCACAGGTGGCACATTGCGCCGTTTAGCAATTTGCCATACCAATAATTCCCCCAAGCATTTCAAACATACTTATATGATATATGATAGGTACATGCAGCAGTTTTCGGATTGCAATTGAGTGAGCACTTGACCTCAAGAGGAATCAGGGGCCAAAATGTTTCTCATTTTGTGTGCAGGTCCATGGATACTCTTGCCGACTGCCTTATGCAGCTGAAAAAGTATACTGATGAAAATGAATGGAGGCAAAAGGCAGCGGATTCCCACATACGTGTCAATGGGCGGCTTGGGAGTGAAACCCTGATAGCAATTACGAATCTTGGTGTCTGCCTCTTTAACCAAGGTAGGTCAAAAGAGTCTTTGCCGTTACCGGTAGGCACTAAACAGCTTTTGATGAACGGGATATCCGAGAGGCTGCACAAGTCATTAGCGCTTTAATTCACGCCTTTTTTAACGGTCTTTTTCACCCATCAAGCATATTTTTTCAGAGAATCCTAGGTGCTTGGTGTTTGCCATTTCTTTTGAGTACCCTAGGTGCATGACGTTTGGCAGTTGAGACCTTCAGGTTTCAAGATTCGCCTCATGAATATTTCATTGCATTGTGTCACCACTTCTGGCATGTGTTCAGAAACACATTGTTAAAGTTTGCAAGCACAAACTCAAGTATGGCAATTCAGCAGTCCATGCGTGTGTATACATGCGTGTATATGTATATATGTGTGTGTGATCGCGTATGATTCTGTGTGTGCGCGTGCGTGCGTGCGTGCGTATGTGTGCATGGTTGTGTGTTTAAGAGTGTGTGTGTAATTTAAGCCGAGTGCAAGTAAGGAGTGCGTTATCAGCTCGGCCTTTGCCTCTTTACCGTATCCATCCGGTGCAGAGCAACTGTATTGCTTCTGCTAAGAATGCCTGCACGTGCCACTTTGATCAAAATGTAATACCTAGTTGTGGCCAATACAAGATCCACCTACTCTACGTTTCTGCTTGCCCACTCTGTGCTCACAAAATTCAACCTACTCTAGTCACTCACAATTTGTTTGTCTTACACCCATGACTCATACGTACCTGCCAGCTCCTTCACGCAGTCGAGCTTTGGGCAGCAGCGAACCCATTCCCTGGATGTAAGAGGGGAACATGCATCTGATGGTTTAAGGTTTGGTGTACGCAGTCACAGAGATCGCACTTTTATTTTCAAATAACTGCAAATCGTAAGCAGCAGCGCTGACTCATTTTGTTGAAAATTGGGTTTGACTATTCACAGGTATTTCGCAGGATAGCAAAGCCCAGACAATTTCAGGTATGCGCTTTCATACTCACCGCAACCTGCAGCATTTTTCTCTGTAGCAGAAGATGCAAAATGCGTCGAGGACGTTTGAGCAGGATTCCTTGCTTTTCTCTGCATATCCAGACTGAAAGAAGGAAAGCCGATGAGCGTGTGCCTCGGGGCATCAACAGCTTTGTCCAATGGTTAGTTTGGGGACATGATTTGTATAACCGAGGCGGCGTTAAAAAGCAATAACATAAATAGAAAAGGCACTACTGGTGCAGTAACATCTAAGTGGTATATCCTGCGATTGACAAACCTTTTCACAGCCACCGAATGCACAGCCGTTGTCGTAACAGTCCATGTCGTCAAATAACACATCCTTTTTCATCTGCACCATGTGTAGGCCTTGGTGCTCATCATAGCCATGTGTGCAGTCGTCCCAGCTGCGAAGAAAAGGTAGCTTCATTGATTTGTAGCAAGGAACATGGGTGACAAATACTTTTCTACCCTCAATAGATATATAACACGAGGTATTACTTTTTTGCCTTAATGAGTGAGAGCGTGTATGTGTGCATGAATGTGTATGCGCGTGTGTGTGAATGTATGTGTGTATTCTTGAAAAGTGTGTGCGTGCTCTTGTGTGTACGTGCGTGTGCATGCATGTGTGTGTGCGTGTGTGTGTGTGTGTGTGTGTTTGTGTGTGTGTTTGTGTGTGTGTGTGTGTGTGTGTGCGTGTGTGCGTGCGCGTGCGTGTGCACGTGCGTGTGTGCGTGTGCGTGTGTCTGTGTGTGTGTGTAAGTGTGTGTGTGTGCGTGTGCGTGTGCGTGTGCGTGTGTGTGTGTGTTTGTGTGTGTGTGTGTGTGTGTGTGTGTGTGTGTGTGTGTGTGTGTGTGTGCGCGCGTGTGTGTGTGCGCGTGCTGTATGTATA
>Ga0307945_1000286_pt1 | contig 33230 bp, 24 predicted proteins | sample OrgLakmetagen228_FD_201818 | JGI IMG/M metagenome (GOLD analysis project Ga0307945, IMG submission 201818) | Saline water microbial communities from Organic Lake, Antarctica - #228 | ecosystem: Environmental > Aquatic > Non-marine Saline and Alkaline > Saline | place: Antarctica: Organic Lake...
GTCCGGGGGGATCCAAAGTTTTTTACTGGGTAACTCCTACGAAATTTTAAATATATCATCGGAATCCTCAGCTCAAGCCCGGTCGATTGGCACCCTTTTTGAACAAATTGGGTTAAGGGGGGGGTCTGTGGACATGTCCAAAAGTCAGAGACACACGAGCTCGGGTGCAGGCCGCGGGGTGAGTCAAGCCAATGAAACAGCAATCAACCCCAAACTTACAGGATTGTGCCAGCATGAGATAGTGGAATTCTAAAGAAATAGAAGCAATGTGGGACTGTGCAAGCCAGTTATGGGTGCCTGGTAGGTCACGTGTGCATGGGCTTCCGTACCTCAGTTTTTGCCCCATAACTCTGCAACACTTCTGTTTCAGGCCTTGATGAGTATGCAGATGGATGCCTGCTTTGAAAAGGAGCGGATTGGTGCCCTTTTTGTTTGAGTGGGGGCACTGGAAGGGGGGTTTGGGGGGGGGGGTCCCTCAGGGGTGTCCACCCCAAAAAGTAAACGTGTCGTCCAGAAAAAACAGCCTCCTGCCCATATGTTAATTCATGTGGCAGAAGTTATCGCCATGCTTGTAATCCATGTTTAAATTATGATTCTCTTTCTTATTCTTCCTGTGCCTTCACAACTTGCTTGTAATGCAAACGGGACATAACAAGGTCCCTGGGGTTTCGCAAGGGTTTGGAAGTTAAACAACAGCAGCAATTCGGTCCTTCTTGGCATCCTGCCAGGTCTTTTGGCTTTCTTTTTGCTTATTTAATGAGAGGAGAGACTTCCTCTGCTGGCTTCTTATTTTCTCAGCGTTTACCTGTATGTGAAGTGGTGCCATACACAGTGAAGGCAACTAGCCTTTTCGGGGGGGGGAGGGCTTCGTAGAACGCATAAAATTCCTGTACATAGACAAGATAATGAAATAAGTGGGAAGGAGCTCACCCACCAATGCAATGCAAGCATACAGAGGGCAGGTCTGCACAGATGACAACCAAATAAGGGAAATGATCCGGCAGTCCAGCCAGCTCACCATTCAACATCTGCTTTCAGATGTCACAGACGCAGCACTCATCATAAAGGATTTTAGCCTGTGCCACGTCATCAGGCAGCTCAGCCGTACACAAACAATGGACACCCAACTAATTAATGGTTGCTTATTCCCTTCAAGATACAGCACAGTTTTAAGTGCAAGTAATTAGCGTTAGATTCTACATTTAGTGATCTTGTTGATTGTTGTGGATTACACCCAAACAAAGGGAAAGATTCCTCATACTTATCTTTTACACATTGAAACGGACAAGCAATCCTGTGCCCCCCTTGCAATTGAAGTAGGTACGTACAATAATGCAAGGTGAAGGGCTTACGTGTTTTTGCGCGTGAAATTGTGGTTCCTGAAGTTACGTACCGCCCAAGAGTTGTGGGTTTCCAGGACAACAGAATGCCAGTAGTCCAGCCCAGCTCGTTTTAGCATTTTTGCATCTGTTGAAAACCCCAAAGGCCCTGCAAGTTTTACCAGTACGTGCTTGCATTTGAGATTGTGTGCGTGCGTTGTGCGTGCGTGCGCGCGCGCGAGTGTGTGTGTGTGTGTGTGTGTGTGTGTGTGTGTGTGTGTGTGTGTGTGTGTGTGTGTGTGTGTGTGTGTGTGTGTGTGTGTGTGTGTGTGTGTGTGTGTGTTCGTGTGTGTGTGCGTGTGTGTGCGTGTGTGTGTGTGTGTTGTGTGTGTGTATGTGTGTGTGCGTGTGTGTGCGTGCGTGTGTTCCATGTGCGTGGCGTATCCATTACCTACTAAGTGCATCCCTACGCCAGTAGCTGCACATGTCCTACAAGCGTTTCCTGTGTTCAAAAAGTGTGTGTGTGTGCGCGTGTATATGTGTGTGTGCACGTGTGTGTGTGTGTGTGTGTGTGTGTGTGTGTGTGTGTGTGTGTCCCTTACTTGCCTGTATTCTGAGGTATTTGTGGGTTAACCAGCACTACTTGGAGTCTGGCAGAGGAGCAAGCTGCCACACAATTCCGTCTCTTAATGCCATTGCTTACTAGTACTGGCATTCTAGAGGTTGGAGGGAGTCCAGTGGCAACTTGCATGCAATGACACAATCTCATGCTAGTGTCACGTGTAAATGCGCCGTATAATGCACCGTATAGAAAACGAGCAAGTGAAATCAGATTTCTAAAAATGTTGAGAAAGCAAGCAAATATGTATTTTCGAGCAAAAACATCGGATCATGAGATAAAATTATTTATCAATTATTTCCTCAATAGTGCTTTTACCAGTATACGCCTGTCAGTTTGGGCGGACATTGCGCAGTTTTGAAATCACAGGGGTGAAGACATAATGTGGATTCTTGGGCTTGTTGGGGTTGGGCTCTTGTTCCTTGCAGGCACGTTTGTGCTGCCTACGCAGCGAAAACTCGCCTACGACAGGTACGAAACCCTCCGTGTACTGAGCGCGTCTAGAGGGTGCAGCAATCCGTTTAACATATGTTTCCAATGGCTTATGAAGAAGTATGTGGAGGCCAGAAGCTTATCGCGGCAAGAAGTTCTGCATGTCTTCTGCTGCGTGTCTGCTTGTACACTCTAGCTGTGTTTGTAAACAAAATAATTGATTGTCAGACCCCTCACCACGTTGGCAATTATGTGGCCTGTTACCAGAGTTTCCAAAAGATCTCATATTTTTAATGTGTCCGGGGTTTCACCGTCAACCAACCGTCAACCAACTGCTAGCAAGCAATTTCTATACCTTGTCACGGTGCCAATATTGTCTTGCAACGCTGAACACATTGAACCTCAGCATAATGATAAGTCTGAACAAAGGCGTTGATTTTGCTTATAAAACCCCACACGCACCTCCTGACCGCGCGTTCGCAGATGGCCAAGCCTCGTCCACCTCTACTTCCAGGCTGCAGTTGCTGTCATTAGCAAGAGGGGCTCCGTCAGCGAAATATCTCTCGCGCAGAAGCAGGAACCACCCCTGGAGGTAATCAATTCCCCATTAAGAAGTTTGTAGAGAGCAATGCACGCTGATGTATTGCGCCTTATTGCTTTGGGGCTAATGAACATCTTACCTTCTCTTTCTTCTCCCAAATAGAAAGCGGTTCCCCTCAATTGAGAGGGTTCGAATCTGTAATTCCTACAAAGCCTTAATATCGATGAGAGGGGCATCCGCCCACTTGCGTTGCGTTAGCCTCAGTTGAGGTCGCTTCAGCGGAATATGCGACCTTCGGAATAGATAACCTTCGCACCGCAGAGAAACGCATTTCTTTGGCGATAGGCCCGCCCTGTGAAACTGCGCCAGTACTTGGACCCTGTGCTGACTGACCTCATGGACCGTCATATGAACTCGTTATAGTTTATGAGCGAATTTTTCATCTATGAATTAGTTTTAATGATGGCGTGCAATGATGGCGTGCAATGATGGCGTGCAATGATGGCGTGCAATGTCCTGGGTATTTGGTAACAATTACAAGTGCTTGGTGTCAGCGGCCTTTCAGTTGTACGTAATTTGGCCAGCACCACATCATGATATACGTAACTTCAGCACCACATCATGATGTACGTAATTTGGCCAGCACGACATCATGATTGATCAATTATACGATATAACATGATAATATGGCCGTTAGCCAACACCGTGTATGACCGTATATTTGGTGATTTCACCGCCAAAAATAGCGTATGTACAGGGTTGGCCAGAACCGCATATATGCACCGGATATGACCGTATATTTGGTATTGGGTGGTTTTCCTGCCAAAAAAATGCATATACACCGTATACATTTGGCTCTTGCCAGCCCTACATACGTACACCCTACATACATGGTCAACCCTATTTTTTTCACATGTGCCTTGACAGGTGGCCATGGTCAAGCCTCAGCCATTTTGCAAGCGCAAACTCAGCAAGTTTTTACAACTTGCAAAGTACCCCAGCACTGGAGGCAGCATTCCTTTGATGTACCCTATCTGCGAATCCTTTCGGCTCAACATTCAGGTGTGTATGTCCTACACACAGCTGCAAGCTGCAAGCCTTAGGACGGCTGAGTTTATGTCATCAACAACAAATTCGTACGTAAGAGCATCATAGCATCGATCTAATAGGGAATAAGAGCACACGCAATTAGCAAGCCTACCTTGTCCGTTTTGTTTCCACACACACGCGCACAACAACACGCAGGCACTGCTTCTGCCTGGGTTTCCCTTTTCTGTTCTTCGCACGGTGCTCAAGAGCATCAGCACCACAATGTACCGTGAAATCCGTGAGAACGAGGCACTTGTGTACAAGTGAGCGTTTTTTGCTGATGGGCATATAAGTAGCTATTGCTCCATAAGCCGCTTGCAAGAGATCACTTCCTGCGCAAACAGTTGGTTTGTCGGGTATTCTACCCTTGTGGTTTCATGCTGCAAACTATGACTCATATAGTTTTGAGTATGAGTAATCGCGCTCGATGCTTCTACAACTCACTCCCACGAGCTGCAATTATTCTCACAGAGTGGAGATAAACCCCAAGAGCTACGTAAGGACTGAAAAGGGCCACATCGAGGTCGACATTGTGGGTTACCAAGTTATATTTTGGTGCCGATGGGGTCTCTTATCTCAGTCTTTTCCTGATGAGTGTTGAGGGGTACCTTTGGGTCTCCTTGAAACCTTTTTTGTTTAATACCTTCAACTGATCGCCCCTGCTGAGTGTAGCTTTTTGTCAAACACGTTTGAAGAGAAGTGTTAGATGCATAAGAGGGCTTACGCGCAATGTCTACAATAAAGCGTCTGTGCCATCTGCTGCTGTGTTTACGGTACCTTAGTAAATGGCGTTAGTTGGGACCCCTGGTCTTTCCTTGCTGGTATTTGTGCTATAGCTGCAAACAAAAACCTTCAGCTATGCTTCTCTTTTTTTCCACTTTTTTCCCAAGCAAAACCTTCAGCTGTGCTCCTCTGATATTCCACTGTTTTTCAACCTTCAGCTGAGTTTCCCTCTTTGCAGGTTAGTATGAGCAGCTCAGAGCAAGACAAAACAGTGGTATGGCGCTCCACTGTGAGGTGAGTTCCAGTTTATGTTGCAACTCCTTGCATTATAAATTACACACATGTTAATACGCAAACACACATACACACTGGCATACACACACATGCACACACATATGTACACATGTGCACGCGCAGGGCTGTAGTGCTGAACCCAAAGGCTCCCAAGGGCGGAGGCTCAGGCCCTGTAAGTTTTCTAAAATGAAAGAAAAGTTATATGCTGACAGAGTAGTCCCCTACATCAGCAATGCCAAGCAATGCGGCGAGAAGGCAGTGTCTTTCACTTACGGTGTGATGTGGGGGTCAGGAAGTATGCCATTGTGATGTTTGCTACTAGTTTCCATTGCTATCAACACAGAGCAGATTGACACACTTGGAAGCCTTGTTCGCAACATTCGCAACACTTGTTGTTTCATGGCATTATACACTGTCACACACATTTTCATGGCATTATACACTTTCACACACATTTTCATGGCATTATACACTTTCACACACACTTTCATTGTTGTTTCATGGCATTATACACTTTCACACACACTTTCATTGTTGTTTCATGGCATTATACACGTGCACACATACTTTCGTGGCATTATACACTTGTTGTGTTCATGGCATTATAGCTTAAGCCAGACTGCCTGATACCTATCAACACTTATGGTAGAGCCTCTTGGCACTGCACCCATCACAAGTAGCCAGCACCATTGGTCTCCAAATTGCAAAGGAATACCCCCTCTATTTAAGGCAAACAAACAGTTGAGTCTTTGAGTCTTTTCAAGGAAAGCACGTGCGTCATCATACATATGTTGCACGCACATGCATATGTATTGAACACACACGTGGACATTGTGGTGCCACGCTCCTCTGCCATCAGGCACAGCTGGACCAAAGCAGATTTGAGGTCATCGATACGTGGTCTCACGGAGCCGATGTGGGGCGGAAGTACGGTGCACTCAACGGAGACTGTGAGTTCCTTTTGGTTTTTATAAGCTGCTGGGTATCAGCTGTTGGGTATTACAACATAAAAACTTACGGGCAAAAGGTCGAGAGAGAAGAAGAGAAGATAGTTTTGCTGGATGTGACATTGCAATGGAGATAGATGTCTAGAGCTGCTAGATGGAACCTGATTTCGTTTCTCGATGAGGAGCTCACAAGAGAGAAGGCACAGGGAGTGCAAAAATGAGAAAGATTGTGTTGGATATGAATCATATGATTATACATATGAATGGATAAGGCTAGGTCCTGAACACAGTGTAATGTGTAATGCACCAATGCAAGGAAAGATACATCAACAAAGTGACAAGAATGTCACAAGTTGGGCGCTGTATGGTTTTTGGCTTAAGCCTGACGAAAAGGAGCATCAAAAGTGTGATGGCTAGGTCTTGCTTCTGGCATTACATACATTGATCTACATTCATGCCAGAGCATTTGGAAATGTGCCGCAAGCCGGCCAAAAGCAATCTGCCTGGATAAATGTGTAAACGTGTAAATGCACCAGGTGTTGTTTTGTGATTGGTAGAGTGAGAAAGCCAGCCTCAGCAAATATTGTGTATGAATCGTGCTTTTCTGGCTTGTGCTTGTTCGCAAAGAAACCTTCTGATCCTCGACCCCCTCCCATTCTCCTTCTTCAGTGAACCCTATCCATCTACATGCTCTACTGAGCAAGGCCTTTGGCTTCAAGCGCCCAATATCCCACGCGCTGTTTCAACTGTCTTGCACAGAGGCATCCCTGAAAAAGAAAGGTACGTGTGACAGACGCATATTTCTTTTTACACGCGTAAGGCCGTAGCTCTTGTTTGCGTCTTGTGCTTTTGTTCTTCTTCTGGCTGCCTTGCATCACGCTTACTTGCCAGGGCAAGGATACCACGTTTGGCGATTCCTACACTGCACTCCACTCTGCAGGCATCCCCTTCAGCTTCCCAATACAGATGGATGTGGAATGCAAGCGCCCGACCCTCCTGCCTGCTACACTTCACTGCTGTATTGACCGTCGGGGCCAGCAAGACAAGGGGTCTGTGCAGTTTGCCGTGCTCACAGCAGACAAGACAAAGGAGGTCCTGGTGGGCAAGCTGCACACGCCTGAGTGCCAGTAAGGCAGTAAGGCGCATACTGTAGGGGGGTGGATGTTCAGTAGGGGTCTGTCCTTAATTTAGGGGGTCCTGCGCCTTGTGCGTATTGATAGCAGGAGCCATGTATGGACTAGACTGGCCATGTACGTGTGGACTAGAGAGCACATGCAGAGGACAATAGTTGTCATAAACCATTAGACTGGGCCATGTAAGTGTGGACTAGAGAGCACATGCAGAGTACATGGTTGTCATAAACCAAATATAGAGCCGGCACTCGGTTGGAACTGATTTGTGCTCTAAAAAATTCTGACCCTCAGTTTAGGAATGAGCCGTCAGGTCAAATAACCATCACTGCAAAGTATAAGACTCAGCTCAACAACTACCATAATGGTTGATTGGAGTGTCTTTGGACCAAGAAAGGCCTCCAAGGTGGAGAAACCATTTAGCAGAGGAGTGGGTTCTTTGCATCGCTGTGATCCCTAATGACTACCAGTTCTGTTTATCCGCGCCTGTGCGCTCTCTGCTCATACTCGTGCATGTGTGCTCTGCTAGTGCTACTCATCTTTGGTTGGCTGCCACACCACTGTCCCTTCCCGGAGCTGGAACCATTTACTCAGACATTCTCGGTCTCATCGTGCTACACGATAATATGACTAGGCGAATAAACAGAATCGGAGACCTTACACGGTACAGGGTCACTTAAGGATTCTCCTTATAGTAAACCTTGGATTGCTCACGTGTTGTCAATTGATTACCAAAACTATCCAATCCAGATGATAAAGGTTATCAATAAGATGGCCGTCGTGATATAAATAAGCTGCTAATGCTTCGCTTACTCGGGCACCGTAAAACGCATCACACCATCCTGCTAGGAGCAACAGGCACCATATACAGCAGCCACACAAGGAACCCACTCCACAGCCTCGGAGTTACTGGTCTACATGCCACAGCAATCATGAAAAATATAATCCTACATGCAATCAGATCTGCAACCAAATTCACACAGATGAGATGAGACGAGACATTGAATACAACCGCACAAATATCTGAGCAATACTTCTGGTGGTGTGCAGGCTTGTCCCTCTTTGTCGCGTCCAATTGTTGGCAGTGACGATTTGTGTGATTTGGTTAATTGGTTTTTCAGTTGACGTTGTTTTGCCTAGTCTCGTTCAATAAGCTGGGGAATCCAGTTTATTGAAGATAGCATTTTCTAATTTTGATATCGTGGTATTCATTAAACTTCTCAATGCTCAGCCAGGTGGTTGAGTAAACTTCCCAGCCCTGAGGAGGAGAGGCACGGCAGCCGACTAGAGTGTGTGAGGTATAGTATATGTCAGTGTGTTACGCAAGTTGGATTTGAGAAACAGCAGAGAAAGAGAGAGAAACGAGGAGAATTGCCATTCAATAAAACGTTCCCAGCCTTTGCTCGAGAGAGACTTGGTTGTTGGTGTGCTGAGTCTTATACTTTGCAGTGACGGTGATTAGCTTCGACATCCCACTGAAGAACTTATTTTTTTCTCCAGGTGGGGTGTTGTGTGTCTTTGCATCCATTGGGTGGTGCAGAACACGAAACAACATCCTTTTTTAAACCGGCAGTGTCTTTTCCTTTTCTTTCCAATACAACTGGCTGGCCATCCAGCTTATTGAACAAGACGTACAGAAACTCTCAACTGTCAACCGACTAAATTGTTTGTCATGCAATTCGTTGCTGCCTCTGGGTCGCAAAACTTTCTTGAATGGCACGCGCCCCATCTCGCGTGGTGCTTAAGAATCGTGTCATGCTTAAAAGCAACCACAACATCAGCACCGTATCTGCTAAAGCGCACGCTACAGGCCGCAAACAGACACCAACACCGTTTTTTGCTTTCCCGCTGCTTTTTCTTTGCAGGAGACATCGACTTCGCTTTCATTTAGACTTAGCTTTTATTTATAAAAATGGTGAATAATTGGCCTTACGTAAGGGCTTGCATCAAGCTTGCATTTATTGAGAAACTGGGTGCTTAAAAAACGGCCTCTGCACGGATACCCTGTGGAGGGTCCTGGACCCCGTGCGGGGGGTTGGACTTCAGTAGGGTGGTGTCTATTTACAATACTTCTTGTTGCAACTTTTAAGCCAGGCCTTATCAGGGGGTATCATGACAATCCTTGATCGTAGTCGTAGTAGACTTTTTTAATCCTGTCAAGTCCTTCAAAGATCTGTTCAAGATAAAACAATTTGGAGAATGGGTAGCAACAGTCACATAAGGACAACACTCATGACGACTAAGGAGCAAATAAATGCAGTTCGAATTCTTTGCATATAGGTACTTCTACTAAACTGAGCAATCCTGCGTCGGCCACCAAAATATTAGAATGTTTGGAGCCCATATCGTCAACAAGGCCGGTTCACAAAATTAGCAGCATCTCCTGGACTAGCTGACCCAGCGCCGCGCTTACTTCCCTGTCATGCAGTACTTTCTGGGCAGCGTCCTGGTAGCTGGCCTCCAGGTCTGAGAGACACCGTGGCTGATCGTGAGGCTCAGGTCGAGTCTCTTGGGCCCCAGCGCATTGCTGCATCAATTTGCGCAGCTCCTGTACCTGCTAGTCAAGTGCACAACAGTCAACCTAGCTACAGTTGAAAAGCTACTGGTGCTGCATGATCATAATCAGAGGCCTGCACGCACGTGTAAGTCATTTGTGTGTATGAAAATGGAGCATCAGCTGTAAATTGTATTGCATATTGGACACGGATATGAAAACGTTGAAAAGGTGCGTAAGGGAAGGCAAAGGTACGGAGAAAGCTCAAGTGTTGTATATTCGTATGGAAATGGAGCAACAAACAAAAATGAATACAAAGTCATGGATGTGCCAAAAAGTGCATAAGAGGTAAAGATGAAAGTGCACTTGAAATGTGGCACACTTGATTTATAACCATGTGGTGCCTGGTGCCTGGTACATGTTTAGGAGAGGATAGATTTGCAAAGACAGGAAGTGTATACAAAGGGTTTGCACATCTTGATAAAGAAGATGTCACGTCCAATCGTTGGCAGCGACGTCAGTAGATGTGCTGAGTCTTATACTTTGCAGTGACCGTAATTTGATCTGACACAGAAGAAAAATTTACGCAGGCAGTGAAAACCATTCCCCGCATTAATTAAGAAAAAGGAGCCACTCTGGTCCCGGGTACCGTAAAACTTCTCCGCCAAAAAGAATAAGAAAACATCAATGGGGATCAGGCTTGGCCTGAAACCGGCTTCTGATGAGGGTTAAAATACCAACTAAGGAGCGAGAGTATGAACGGAGTAGAAGCTGGCTTTTCAGCCTTCGCTTTCAGTAATCCTGGGCCGGTTACCCGTGCACAATTTGGTGCTCACTCCTGTCAAACAAAGCAACACACATATATGCCACCATGCGCACACACATATGCACAAGCAAATCATTCCGTGTACACACGTGATCACTTACAATTCTCTGAACACGCTCACACACCTCTGTTTCTTTTATACATGAACTGACTGTTTTATATGAGCAGGCTAGCAGTCACACGTTTTCACTGAAGGCCTTTCCTTGTAAACCTTGTTGTCCCACGGTTAACTTATGTTTTTCCGGTGTGTCTCCTTCTTCCCTTCAGCTGCTCTTAATATGATTCCATTCTTAATTTTGAGGGCATTATATCAAGAGAAAAAGTAAACGCCCTTCTACATAGAGAAAAAAATTAGCAAGAAATAGGGCAGCAACTTCTTATCATCGCACCTGTGCAGCAGTCCTGCTCTCCCTGCTGACACAACCACGTAGGAAAAAAGAAAGTAGCAAGAAATAGGGCAGCAACTTCTTATCGTCGCACCTGTGCAGCAGTCCTGCTCTCCCTGCTGATACAACCATGGTCCACTCCCACCAGGCGAGCCACCAACCCCCACCCACGCCACTTGTGCAGCCCTACTCCGCTGCTGCTCCCACTGATGTTGCCGTCTGAAGAAGGATAAGAGGGAGAAGCGAGGAGGGTTGGAATAGCACCAGTGGTGGCAGCAGCACTAGTGCCAGGTGCTTCGACCTTGCTGCTAGGTCCAGCACTGGCGGTGCTGAGAGGAGGGGCAGGTACAGCTGAAGTACCTGTGGGTTTTGAAGCTGCACTTGCAGCGAGGGTGGGAGCAGCTGAGGTCGTGTGTGGAGTTGGAACAGCGGCTGCGTTCAAAGTGGGAGCACGAGCAGGTTCTGTGCTTGCGTTAAGCGCAGGAACTGGGCCTGCATTTAGCACTGTGTCTGGTGCAGCAGCAGCAGGAGCACCTGTGGCGCCAGCAGCAGATCCGACCGGTGAGGCGCCTCCTTGCAGAGGAGGGTAAGTTCCACCAGTGCAAGGAGCTTCGTCCTGATCTTGAGGAGCTTGCTGCATTTGCTGCTGCTCAGGCTGTGGCGGTTGTTGCTGCTGCTGCTGCTGCTCAGGCTGTAGCTGTTGTTCCTGCCGCAGCTGCCGCCGCTGCTGCTGCTGCTGCTGCTGCTGCTGCTGCTGCTGCTGCTGTGCTTGCTGCTGTGTTTGTTGCTGCTGTTTTTGTTGCTCCTGCTGCTGCTGCTGCTGCTGCTGGTGGTGGTCTTGTTGCTGCTGCTGCTGCACTTGCTGATGCTCCCTGCGCTGGTCTGCCAGGCCCATTGCAAACCACAACACCAGCACGTCATGGACATCTTCAGCAGATGCAGATGCCTTGCCCGTACAGAGCATGGCAACCTAAGTGGAGCAAGCAAATTTGTAACATGAAAAAAGAGTGCGCAGGATTTGCTTGTTAGGGACCATGGCTCTTGTGTGCACACGGTTTATATGTAACAAGCTGCCCACTGCTTTTACTTATACAAGATGATGGCCGGCCTCTTTTGAATAATCTAGATGCTCCATGCAGGTGATCAGCTGCCTAGGTTGCCTCACAAGATGCAGAACAAAGTGGATAAGAAAAAAGAAAGAGAAAAAACTACGCAGGCAGTGAAAAACCACTCCCCACATTAATTAAGGAGGAGGAGCCACTTTGGTACTAGGTACCGTAAAACTCCTCCACCAACAGAAAAAGAAAATATCATTGGGGATCAAGAGGGTTGCAGGCTTGAATCGGCTCCTGAAGACAGTTGATAATAGTACTGGAAAGTGTGCGTCTGGTAAGGACAAGTTTGGCAGCGTAATTGACAGCATGTACATGAAGCTTGGAGGCAAGTTTCTAAGCTCTTTGAGAGTCAAGACCTAGCTCCAGTGTGTGATATTTTTAGATGGTGCCACCCACTCCCAAAAGGATGGTGTGGAGGGTAACGGAGGCTCCTTGAAGGGTGGAGCAGAGGTGGAGGGTAACAAAGCATACCTTATGCTGCGCCAGTGACGGATATGGAGCATGGAGAGCAAAATCAAACGCAGACCATAGCGTACCTTATGCTGCGCCAGTGACGGATATGGAGCACGGAGAGCGAAATCAAACGCAGACCATAGCGTACCTTATGCTGTGCCAGTGACGGATATGGAACATGGAGAGCAAAATCAAACGCAGACTGCCTGATCTGTTTTGCAGGATGTCATTTTGCTGCCCTACCTGCAAATCATTTGACAGGTGTTGCCTACACCTTTCTTTTGTAAAAAGGAGGTTTGGTGTAGGAGCTGCTGCCAGCCATCCCTGCCTCAACTTCCTGACTAATAATATTTTTTTTCATGTACCCGCCTCCACATTTCCACCCTTAAATTTATGAGTAGGGTTGGCCAGAACCATATATATACGGTGCATACCTATACGGTGTTTTTGTCAGGGAGATCACCATACATAAAGTGTGTATACATACGGTTCTGGCCAACCCTATTTATGGAAAGAGGTCGCTTGAAAACCTGCATGCCTTTTATTTTTCCTGACCAGGTCGCCGACACCCACAGGCAACTGCTGCACATCATCTGCCCATAAGTATACAGCCATATTACCACTACCAATGGGGCTATCCTTTCCTTCTCTCCCTCCTCTCCTTTCTCTTACCTGGATGAGCTCGCCAACATCCATAGGCGATTGCTGCGGCACTGGTTGGTCCTGAGGAGTCAAAGATGTGTCTCTGCCTGCAACAGGGTGTGCTCCGGAAGTGGAAGCAGTGGCAAAGGGGGCTGCAGTAGCACTCTCTTGACGGCCTGCTGCACTCCCCCCCTCTTGGTCATCCTCACTGTCACTGTCCAACCCACAAGCCTGCGCACAAAAAAAGGTCAATTCCTACACATCTGCCTGGGCTACTTCACGCCAATAGGTAGACTGAAGAATAGCAGTTTTCGTCCCAAAGAACTGCTGAGTACTCTGCAGCATGCAGAAGTACTCTAGTTCTTGGAGGCGAGTGCAACCAAACGTCAGTTAATACTCTCTTGGCACAGCTTGCGCTGTGCTTACCATCCTTTTTATGCTTGTGCCTTAGATAGTTGGTAGCTTAGTTTTAAGCCCTTGCTCTCTTTGACTTCAGCAACTTGCTGCCCTTGGCCTGTTCCTTCCTGCTTTGTGTGGTTCCAGTGTGTCTGTATCTCCTGCCCCTTTTTGTGTGGCAAACTCAGTTTTGTTGGCAGGTATGGGTGTCAACGGCCCAGGTGCTTTTTCTTGTTTCTCTTATAGGAGGGCTCTTTTAGGCAGTTCAGTTTCTCCCAGTTGGTGTCGGCACAAGCGTAAAATCCCCCTCCAGCAGTTTGGTGGACACGAGCCGGAATAGAACTGTGATTTCTGAGCAGTGTTTTTGATTGATGCAGATGCTTCACCTAAGCCGTTGCGTTAGTTAAAAGCCCCACTGGTACACCTAGAGCCCCACTCTAAGCTGCTACATTATTTGGGGCTGTGCTTGCAAACATGCTTTTGATCTAGGCGACAACATTCTTTTGGGCTGTGCTTGCAAACTTGCTCCTGATCTAGAACTACAACATTCTTTTGGGCTGTGCTTACAAACATGCTCCTGATCTAGAACTACAGCACTATTTTGGGCTGTGCTTGCAAACATGCTTTTGATCAATAACTACAACATTATTTTTGGCTGTGCTTGCAAACATGCTCTGATCTAAAACTACAACATTGTTTTGGGCTGTGCTCGCAAACATGCTCCTGATCTAGAACTACAACATTATTTTGGGCTGTGCTTGCAAACATGCTTCTGATTTAGAACCACAACATTATTTTGGGCTGTGATTGCAAACATGCTCCTGATGTATAACTACAACATTATTTCTGGCTGTGCTTGCAAACATGCTCTGATCTAAAACTACAACATTATTTTGGGCTGCGCTTGCAAACATGCTCCTGATCTAGAACTACAACATTATTTTGGGCTGTGCTTGCAAACATGCTCCTGGATGCTGCTTGCATTTTGGTTCTGAACAAACGAGTGCAGACAGGTTTTTTGACGCATCATCACACGTCAAGAGCTGTGTTATATGTAACTTATATTTAGGTGTGAAGACCTTCGGGATATGCCCGGAATGCTTTGCCGGAAATGCCATATGTTGGGCACATGCCCAACCTTCTTTTTCTGCCATGATGCAGAGCTTCCTCTTCCTAATTTCATATTTGGGGAATGGTATTTGCTGCCTGCGTAGTTTTCACAACATTTCTTTTCCGTAACGCGCATGTGTTGATCATCCGTATGTGTTGATCACACTGGACTTCGGAGAACACGTACCTTAAGGATGCCCTCCTGTACTCTTTTCTTGTCCAGAGCGTGAGACTGGGTGGAAGAAAGGTTGTTCTGGCCTGGAGATGTGGGGTTTCGAACCCCAGGAAACTGCTGGTGCCTTGGGCTTGTCTGGAACGTTGGACCTGGGAAGCGACGGATTTAGTGCACAAAACAGAAACTATAGCACCCTCAAGTCAGAATGTTAAGACTGTAAGCAACAGAAACAAGCTGCCAAAGCTGACAGAAAACCCAAAATATTGGATTGGGATTAAGGTAAGGAAATTCACATGTAAGGCAGAACTGCAGGCCTAGACGCGCCCAGTAATCCATCCCTGCCGCTTAGACAAATCTGCTGTGCCATTGAAGGAGGGTCCATGTGCGATCCAAGCGCAACGCACACATAACACACCTACAGGCTCTATCTGTAGGGCTTGCAACAGGTACTGATTGACCTCTCTTCTACTACCGGGGTGGCTGGGCTGCGGTGCTACAGGAGGGCGCATTGGTACGCCAAATGCGGCCAACGCACGACGCACACATTACACGCACGCGCACACACACACACACACACACACACACACACACACACACACCTGCAGGATTTGTGGGACCCCCAAGAGGTACTGACTGACTCCTGCTGACAGGGTGGCTGGGCTGCGGTGCCAAAGGAGGGAGGGCTAGCCCTGGTTTAAGCCGTGCAGCAGCTGCAGTAGGACTGCCTCTTGTGGTCACACGTGGGTAGTGGATGGAAGGGAAGCTAGCCCCTGTCTCCCGGCCGTCACCGCTGCTCCCGTGACTGCCTGTGATGGTTTTGCGTGTGTTTGTTTGTTCGTGTGTGCGTGTGTGTGTTGTGTGTGTTTTTGGGTGTGCAGGTGCGTGTGTGTGTGTGCAGTTGCATAAGTGTATGTACAAAAAAAGCCATTTCTCCTTGGGCTTCTCCCATTTAAATGGGCAGGACCACTGGCTGAAATGCATGGCCAGTTTGTCTTTTGAAGTACGTGGAGCGTGTAATGTATGTGGCTGAGTATGCACGGTAATGTCAGCAGAGTAAGGTGCTTTTATTGCACTTAAAACTCATTCCTTTGACATTTTGACACTGCTGTACTCGTGTTGCTCTCTCTCCTTGACCTGTGTAACATGCCGAAAGGAAATAAAACTGATCTGTTGTTGCTTGTCACCAGCGTATCTAGTAATTGACAACGATAGAGGACTGGCAGTACACTGAATCTGTGTGCTAAGATAAAATTATAAATGAGGGAGGGTCAATGAGAATTGGGTCAATTTTAACTTGGCAATAGACTGTCCATAAAGAGCTTCTTATTTGTGGCAAGACAGGTATTCCTAAATACAATCAGTATGATCCCGACCCTTCCCAACGATAAGACATTTCTATATACACTGTACACTCCAAATCCCTATCCTGTACACAACAGCATTCCCACTCTCACTCCCCCTTCCTATACAAATCCCTATACTATCCACAACAGCATTCCTACTCTCACTCTACCTTCCTATACAAATCCCTATCCTATCCACAACAGCATTCCCACACTCACTCTACTACGTTCAACATGGGCTATTCCATTCCAATGTTTTATCTTCCTCAAATCCAGAGCGAGCATCGCAAGAAGTACAGCATGCTGCATCCCTCTTGCTCGATATATTAACACAGCTTTACGCAAAGTACCAGCAGTGATTCTACGTCATGTCCACTTGAGTACAACATGCTGTATCCCTCTTGCTCGATATATAAACACAGCTTTACGCAAAGTACCAGCAGTGATTCTACGTCATGTCCACTTGAGTACAACATGCTGCATCCCTCTTGCTCGATAAACATGTGCCTTTAAGAACTTGATCTACGTCCTGCCACACCTGAACACAGACACGACCGTGTGCACCATCATTCTCCACACACCTGATACCCCAGAGCTTTTTAGACAGGCAATAGACGCTGCCAAAGCAGGCAAGGAAGAGGGTGCAAAGTCATAGTCGGTGGTGCACGCAGATCTGAGGGTGTGCAAACCTGTGTCCTCTTCCTCGGTCTCCTCATCATCTGAGTGTGCGTGTAAGGTGTTGTCAGCATAAGAGTCAGAGGGCACGTTATAAATTGTGAGTAAGAAATTACATGTAATACAAAGCGTGTACACACACATGCACACACACACACACAAAGTGCTGCTGATTTTAGTGTGTAACACATGAACTCCAGTTCTTGGAGTGTAGCAAAGTGATATTACTCTGGAGTCACCCTTGCTTTTTATCTGCGTTCCACTCAAGTTTCTCCATCTTTTTTTCCTTTGGTCCTCACAACTGCTCTTCCTTTTAGATTTGAGTTCAAAAATTTCTGCCTTTATCCTTCTAGTCCGGACAGTTGTGAGGACCTGGTTTTTTAACAGTTGTGGTGTTTCCTTCTACATAATTCACCGCCATCTCATGATGCAAACATTATAGAACTAATGTGTGACATAAAATGAAAAGAGGTAACGCAAAAATAATGTGACCGCTCACAACATTGACAATGGATACGAAGCTACGACAATACAGATCATACAACACGCGGGGGATACCCACGGCACTTCGGACCAATGTGTCTCCTTTTCCTTAATTGATGCAGGGAGTGTTTTGCTGCCTGCGTAGTTTTTCTTTTCTTTTCTTTTCTTTTTTTTTTCTTTTCTTTTCTTTTCTTTTCTTTTCTTTTCTTTTCTTTTCTTTTCTTTTCTTTTCTTTTCTTTTCTTATCTATTATTTCCTTTCCTTTCTTTTCTTTTCACGCAGAAATCAATGTGTCTTGCTAGCAGGGTGCAAGATGTGAGCAAGACCAAGTCAAGGGTGATGGAAGAAAGCTCAAGGTCACACAGAAAAAGCCCTCTGAGCACTCTTTGTACACGGTTCTTAAAAGTGGGAGAGGGTGCAACTTACCGTCGGCCACGTCGAAGGAGGAGGTATGGGGGAGGGTAGCTTGGGAGACAAAAGGTGCCTGGCATGGAGCATCCTGAGCATCCAAAATGGTCACGGCGGGCCAAAAAAAGCGTTGCTGTTAACGTATGCCCTTCCGAGATTCTGAATTTGATGTACAAAAGGTGCCTGGCATGGATCGTGCAAAACAACCATTGCTGCTAATATATACACACTTCAATAACAGTTGATAATATAGTGATACCTCACTAGGAGGAAATGTGTGGTGCATACACTCATCTCTACTGTCTCTTATTTAGATACCTGTTGCAGGTCCTCTAGGCGACGCGACCTGGAAGCACGCAAAGAAAAGGAAGGCAAGCTGCCCAGGCCGTACACGATAGTGTCCTCCTGCATGTAAAAAATTCGAGTAGATCAGATGCTGCTGCATTACTGAAAAGCAACCAACAACGTGTTGTTATTCAGAGTGGTTCTGCTCGTGACACCTTGCACTTGACTAACAAGGAGCAGGTGTTGAGAATGGTCCGTTTCCTTGTCGTTCTCTGGCTGGGGAAAACTGTGAAAGCTCCTGGGATCAGTGCGACGCACAATACTGTGCACACAATACTGTGCAAACTATGTAAACTATGCAAACTGTGCTACACACTTTTACTGTGCAAAGAGATCAGTGCAGCACACATTACTGTGCTACAGGTGTAGCACCATGATGCTCAGTGCTACACACAATACTGTGCTACACATTTTTACTGTGCAAAGAGATCAGTGCAGCACACATTACTGTGCTACAGGTGTAGCACCATGATGCTCAGTGCTACACACAATACTGTGCTGCAGGTGTAGCACCAAAATGTCCAAGGCAATCTTTGCAGGATTGTTTGTGCCCCTCACAGGGTCCTCTGCATTTCTTGTAGATCCTTTGAATCACCTGCAATTTCTTGGACATTTGGATATTAAGAGCAGAGTGAAACGTCAGAAACACAAGTTCTACTTTTCATGCACTCAAACGGAGCAAAGCCGTTTTTGCCATGAAAATGGTCAGGCAATGATGCACAATACAATGCAGCGTTAAAAAACGAACCTGCAGTTGCAAATGCTTTGAAGATGAGGAACGAGGGTATAACGTAATCATTGCTATTCCTAAAGGGCAGTGAAGGCAGGCTCCATCAAATCAATCCGTATCTCAACAATCTGAGCTCCGGCAAGGTTTAACAATGGCAAGCCTAGGCTTTCAAGATGGACCCCAAGCATTCTGTCCAGAATGCTCAACATTGAGGAAAGAAAATATAAAAAGAAAATTACGCAGGCAACAAAACACTCCCTGCATCAATAAAAGAAAAGGAGACACATTGACCCGAAGTGCCGTGAGTCTCCCCCACCTTGAGGAAATTGCGTTGGCTCTCCTTGAATCAACCTGTCGATAAACACTGGCGTGTGGGCTATGCAACCTTTTCACTTTGGATTGGTAGGTAAAACATGGGAAGTGCAAAGATGACATGCACATGATTGGCACCAGCATTGAAAGGATAATATGTAATACCTTTCCTTGCATGGCTGCATAGTTGTCAATCAACTCTCGACTGCTGCTGCTACTGCTGCTTAAATTTAGGCTGCTGTCCGCGTTGTCAATGTCAAAGCTGTCCCAATTCTTTGGCTGTCTTCGCTGACGTGGAGGAAGTGGACGTTGCGGCGGCTGCGGCGGCTGTGGCGGCTGCGGTGGCTTAGATCTGATTGGTGCCCTACCTCGAGCACGGCCGCGGTAATTTCTAAGAGGAATGCGTGCTGCAAATGCAGGCAAGGCAGCAGCTTGGGAAGCACCTGCAATTTGTAGCACAAGCTTGTGGCTGTTACGCTAATCAAAGGACCCAGCAAACACCTGTGCTTTGCATCCACAAAGAATAGGCAGAATTCGGAAGGACAAGAGAAGACATGGCCAGAATGTTACAAGAGGTACTGAAAAGAGAAAGGTAAAAAGGTGCAGTCATCTTTCTTGTCCCAAAATGGCATGCACAGGAGATACACATATGCTTTTAATTTTCTATTCTCTTTCCTCAAAGCAACTCGGTGGGGCTACGGTTCGTGTGAACATGAATTGAGGGTCTGTTCCGTGGAGATCCCGATCGTCATCAGCGCAGGCTTGTACTCTTTCACAGCGGGCATTTTCAAGGAGAGGAAGCTTGTTTACATGGAGCAAGTAGGCTGAACAAGAACTGGAGACAAAACACACTCTGGGTCTCCCCAATTCAAATGATCACCCCTTCCCCATTTTGCACATACCTCGAGCAGCCCCTCCCCTGCCCCTGCTAGAAAGGACTGTGGCTGGACGATAGTTTGCCCTGATGTAAATGTGTGTGCATCATGTTGTGTATGTGTTATATGTGTATATGTGTATACATATGTAATAAGTGTGTGTATGTAAGTGTTATAAGTTAATAAGTATATATAAGAGAGTGTGTATGTGTTCAGATTGAGTGATACTACATTGGTGCATGCGAGTACTTGTAGGCATATTCCAGATGCGTTGTGCATGATAACAGCAATGTACACACCCCGAGCTTAATTTGCCAGTCAGTGTTTGTGGTTTATTGCACACTTGTTTGCATACAAAGAACCGTTAAAGTACCGTTAAAGTACCGTTAAAGTACGTACCTGGTACGTGCACCTCCTCTCCTCACTTGGCCTTGCTGCTGTTGCTGCTGCTGCTGAGCCTAGACAAAATACGCAGGTGCTGAAACATTGCCTCATTAATTCCAGGAAGTATTGATGAATAATTGTGTCTTTGCATGTGCGCAACTGCATATGATAATTGTTGAACACCATGTGTGCTTGCGTGAATAGCGCAGCGTTTTTACCTGCTGGTGCATCTGTAATTTGAAGCTTGAGCCGTCCTCGTCATCCAACCCCTGTAAATAATCCAGGCCTTCTTCATCTGCAAGCAATGTGTATGATATTAAGAGTCAGAACCTGGAGGGCCATTGTCGAGGAGATCACGGCAAATGTGACAATTCAGTACCAAATTGTACTCTCTTTGTGTGTGTGTGTGAGTGTGTGTGTGTGTGTGTGTCTTGATTGAACGCAAGTAGAAATGACGATGGCAGCAGCAAATTTCGTGCATGCTTCTACCTTGCTTAAGAACCTCAAGTAAAGATCAGCTTTATGATGTCTGTGCATCAAAAGATTCGACCTGGCAGGTTCCTGCGCTCTCTCTCTCTCTCTCTTTCTCTCTCTCTCTCTCTCTCTCTCTCTCTCTCTCTCTCTCTCTCTCTCTCTCTCTCTCTCTCTCTCTCTCTCTCTCAGATAAGAAGCAACATGGAATAAGCTACTTTCCCAGAGGCATAATCTGTGGTCTGAAGGACGATCCAGACAGACACAGCAGGTTCCTGCTCCCTCTCTTGCATTTCAGAAGCACTTTTCAAAGACGTGATTCCATGATTGAATGAGCGACCCAAACAGAAACCATATCAAGTGCAATGTAGTCATCTATTTGGTGGGGGAGACTCACGGCACTTCGGGCCAATGTGTCTGCTTTTCCTTAATTGATGCAGGGAGTGCTTTGCTGCCTGCGTAGTTTTTCTTTTTCTTTCTATAAGGCCTTTGAAAGCATACGGCAACCTACCATCCATGTGATTCCAGCTGTTGTCCATCCATCCCACATCAGGCAGCAGGTGATCCAACGCAAGGCTAGATATGGGGGGAGGGTTAGCCTCTTGCTCTGCAGAGTCTCCACCTGCAATGAGCAGCTAGCCAGGATGTTTGCTCGCGTGTGAGTTTGTGTGTACGTGTGAATGTGCGTATTTGTGCGTGCATGTAAATGCGTGACTGCAATCCAGGCAAGGGGCAAGAAAACAAAATGCGATATGATGTCACACAAGTGTTCAAAGAATGAAACGAGAATTTGGATGTCACATTGAAGCAAAGCACAGATCAGGCTGAACTTTGGTAAGCCTCGGCAGATACACCATCAGGGGCTTGCCTACCTCCCGGTTTCTCCCTCAATCCAGCTCCATTGACATCCCCACTACCACCACTAGCACCCAAGCCAAGAAGGTCAAAATCATTCCGAGCGGCTGCTGTGATCGAGCATGTGTTATGTGTTACGCAGTTAACAATTGCATGTTTGTGTTACGTGTTACGCAGTTAATGTTTGCATGTATGTGTTACGTGTTACTCAGTTAACAATTGCATGGATGTGTTACGTATTACGCAGTTAATAATTGCATGTATGTGTTACGTGTTACGCAGTTAATAATTGCATGTATGTATGTGTGCATGTGCTGAATGCACGCTCAACTGATATAAGGTTGCGTGCGTTGACATTGAGGAGTGTAAGAATGGGTGTAGAAAGGAGTGCACACGTGTATGTGGTTACAGAAGCACACACACATACATGCAATTATTAACTGCGTAACACGTAACATACATGCACACACATGCATAAATGCAGTCGACCCCCCTACAATCCCCTTTTTCCACCTGCGAACTCTGGAGCCTCACCTGCTGCTGTTCCAGGAGCTCCTTGGCTTCTGACACAAAATTCTGCATTAGAAGGGGGTTCAATACCTGTCATGTGTCATGTGTAGCAGTGTAAAAACCGTGCCATTACCATTCTATTGGTAGTTATTCAAGATCTAATACGAAATTCTGCATTAGAAGGGGTCCAATTCCTGTTACGTGTAATGTGTAGCATTGTAAAAATCGTGTCATTCCCATTCTATTGGTAGCTCTGAAAGATCTGATACAAAACTTTAAATTAGAAGGGGTCCAATTCCTGTCACGTGTAATGTGTAGCAGTGTAAATATCGTGCCGTTCCCATTCTATTGGTAGCTCTGAAAGATCTGATACAAAATTCTGCATTAGAAGGGGTCAAATTCCTGTAACGTGTAATGCGTAGCAGTAAAAAACCCGTGCTGTTCCCATTCTATTGGTAGTTATAAATGATGTCCCCAACAAGTCTAGTTCAACATGCTGGGCGTGCCGATGGTGGCGTTGGTGTGCTGTAAGCTGTTTACATGTGTGGTTATATGTGCTACATGTGTTTAGGTGTGGTTACATGTGCTACATGTGTTTATGTGTGGTTACATGTGGTTGGTGTGCTGCATGTTGTTTACATGTGGTTATATGTGCTACATGTGTTAACATGTGGACACATGTGGTTGATGTGCTGTAAATTTTGTTCATGTGTTTACATGTGGACACATGTGTTAATGTGTGGTTACGTGTGGTTGGTGTGCTGTAAGCTGTTTACATGTGGTTATATGTGCTACATGTGGTTATGTGTGGTTACATGTGGTGGTTGGTGTGCTTTAAGTTGTTTACGTGTGGTTATATGTGGTTGGTGTGCTGTAAGCTGTTTACATGTGGTTACATGTGGTTACATGTGGTTGGTGTGCTGCGTGTTGTTTACATGTGGTTATATGTGCTACATGCATTTACATGTGGTTACATGTGGTTGGTGTGCTGTGTGTTGTTTACATGTGGTTATATGTGCTACATGCATTTACATGTGGTTACATGTGGTTGGTGTGCTGCGTGTTGTTTACATGTGGTTATATGTGCTACATGCATTTACATGTGGTTACATGTGGTTGGTGTGCTGCGTGTTGTTTACATGTGGTTATATGTGCTACATGCATTTACATGTGGCTACATGTGGTTGGTGTGCTGTAAGTTGTTTACATGTGGTTATATGTATTACATGTGGTTATATGTATATGTGGTTACATGTGGTTGGTGTGCTGTAAATTGTTTACATGTGGTTATATGTGCTACATGTGGTTATGTGTGGTTACATGTGGTGGTTGGTGTGCTGTAAATTGTTTACATGTGGTTATATGTGCTACATGTGGTTGGTGTGCTGTAAATTGTTTACATGTAGTTATATGTATTACATGTGGTTACATGTGGTTACATGTGGTTATGTGTGGTGACATGTGTTATATGTGCTACACGTGGTTATGTGTGGTTATATGTGCTACATGTATTTACATGTGGGTGTTTACATGTCTGTTGATTTGACCTAGCTGGCGCGCTGCGTTGTCTACTTTGCTGTGGCACTGGTTCGCCCTCACATACCAACAGCGTTCAGTTGGCGCGACAGCATAGTGGCTGGGCCTTGCTGCAGGTCGTGCTGCTGCTGATTGCGGTTCTGCGGCTGCTGCTGCTGCTGCTGTGGCCACGTCTGCCTTGCAGGCTCTAGCATGTGCACTGCAGGCATTTTAGAGGTGGGGGTAGATGTGAGTGGGAGGGCAGAATTTGAAGTGAGGGGGGTCAGAATCATGGGCCACTGGCTTCCCATGAGGGTACATAATTAGGGTTGGCCAGAACCATACGTTTATAGGTATATACGGTGTACATACGGATTTTTAGCTGGGAAATCACCATACATACGGTCATATACGGTGCAAATGTACGGTTCTGGCCAACCCTATGTAACAAAATGGCAGAGTTTAGTTATGACCACCAGCTACTGGTATCTCAATGGTACCTCGTCCAACCTGGATGAGGACCTGGGACAATAAGATGAACTTTATAAAGTCTCTTTTCTCTTTTCTAATGTTGCTGCCTTTTGTCAAGGGCTGCACATATTCCTAGGGCGTCCTTCATTTACACTGACGTGTCAGGCTTCGTTTGATATGTGTGTCAGGCTTTGTTTACACTGATATGCGTCAGGCTTTGTTTCCACTGATACATGTGTCAGGCTTCGTTTCCACTGATACGCGTTTCAGGCTTCATTTACACTGATATGTGTGTCAGGCTTCATTAAAACTGACGTGTGTCAGGCTATATAAAAACTGACGTGTGTCAGGCTTTGTTTACACTGATACGCGTGTCAGGCTTTATTAAAACTGACGTGTGTCAGGATATATTTATACTGATACGTGTGTCAGGCTTCATTAAACTGACGTGTGTCAGGCTTCATTTAAACTGACGTGTGCCAGGCGTTACTGCTTACGTGCACAGCACAAGAACACACGACTGACTCATTAAGGCTAAAAAAAACCATGCAAACAGCAAATAAACGCTCAAAACTTTGCTTATGTTTAATGAACGCTCAAAACTTTGCTTTATGTTTATGTATCTATCTGCTTGTTTGTAATGCTCGTCATCTCCTATTATTCACTAAATCCATGTGACCCATTTTACAGCAAGATGCAGCAGTTTAATCCTCAGATGCAGCAGCATAGGGTGAGCCAGTGTTGCTTGCGACCCATTGTTAAATCAAAACATTAAAAAGAAATAAAACACATACTTTTACCTGGCTGCAGAAGGCTTCCGAATGCATTATTTGAGTTTGGTGCTCCCTGCGTAGGTTAGAGTCAGATACGAGGAAATAGGTTAGAATCAGATACGAGGATATAGGTTAGAGTCAGATACAAGGAAATAGGTTTGAGTCAGATACGAGGAAATAGGTTAGAATCAGATACGAGGAAATAGGTTAGAATCAGATACGAGGAAATAGGTTGGAATCAGATACGAGGATATAGGTTAGAATCAGATACGAGGAAATAGGTTAAAGTCAGATACGAGGAAATCAATCAGTTCTTGTCAAACATGCGTCATGGGAGAGGAGCAGCTCAAAAAAGGTACAAAACACAGGCAATCGTGGCGTTACAGCTTTGTGCATTCGTTGCAAGAGAAAAGCAAATGAAAACAAGCACCTTTGATCACGGCCATTTCCTTACACACAAAAACATGCACTCACTGCTCAACTTCCTCATGACGCATGTTTGACAAAAACTGATAAACAAACATGCACACGCAAACCTTCCGCGCGCACACACACACACACACACATACACACACACACAAACATGCACACACAAACCTTCCGCACACACAATCATGCACTCAGTGCTCAACTTCCGTGACCTGCAACCCCTTTAAACATGCACTCTCTGCTCAACTTCAAACTCACTGCTCAACTTCACTCATCAAACTCACTGCTCAACTTCGAACATGCACTCACTGCTCAACATCCGTGACCTGCAAAGCCCAGTGTTGTCACAAAGGAGGGCAACTGAGCAAATGCCCAGACTTGCTCCTTTTGACATTCAAGGGGCAACCACTCACACACCAGCTCATCAAACTGGAACAGTCTAGCTTCAAACTGGAGCTTAAATATGAGCTACCAGAGTACATGCTCAGATAAGTCGCCTTGCAAACAGAGTGACAGGACTTGAGGTACACAGAGGGCACTCGCACCCTAGTATGGTATCTTATTACTTACCATGGGGAAACGTGAATTTGCATGTCGCGCAAACCACACGTCTTCACTACATCTTTTGCAATGGGCTTTGTTTATTGTGAGGGCTATAAAATACCAAACATTACTGAGGTGATCTGCAATTAAGATACGGCAGCAAATGGTGGGGTTCATGTTAAGGTTCGTGTTGTGGTAAATTGCACACGTGCCCCCTGAGTATTTCTAAGCCCAGGCCTTTCCTTGTAAACCTTGTAAACCTCCTTTGTAAGCTCTGCTACTATGGAAAAAGCCTTTCAAAATAGCACAATTATGGCTCATCACATACACTAGGAATATGCAAGAACCTCTTTAAGCCTGAGTGTCCCGACCCGGACACAATCACAAATTGCTCAAAAAGCTGCTATGAGAGTGTGTTAACAATGATGCAAGTCTTGCCTGTGGGAAGCTGGGTGCCCCTGGATGCCTGTGCACAGGCTGCGGCGGTATTTCTAGAGGCTGTGATCGATGATTGCGTACAAGCCCCTGGCGGGGACCTGTACTGAGGAGGGGAGCACCATCCAGCACTCTGCCTGGAATGGCACCTGGGCCTCCAGACAGTGGACCACCTGAAGGAAATAACCATCCAAAGCATGTCGTGACTTCTCTTTCATTATCCCTTTTCTGCTCTCTCTCTCTCTCTCTCTCTCTCTCCCTCTCTCTCTTCCTCTCAACCCACGGGTTCAAACCTGCCCAATAAGTCAGCTTTAAAGCACCTTGTGGAGGAAAACTCCAAGAACAGCTTGGGGGCGAGTGTTAAAATCAAAAATTCCTCAAGCTTGCATGTATTCAGAAATTTGTCATAGGGGTTATCTGAGGCCCAAAATGGGTATGGTTTTTGCATGCTCCTAGGGTATGGGCCCCATAACTGGCACTTCTCAAGCTTATAACTGTTATGTTGATTCCAATGCACCTGAGCTTAAAACTAGCCAGCTAGGGGAGCCATACCTAATCGGCCGCGGCGTAATCCATACTTTTTGAGAAGCCATTTGCTGTGTCTGACTAGCCAGCGCACCAAACTGAGTGATTTTGAAATCCTAATGAAAATAAAGATAATTGCAGGAGCAATGAAGCAAAAAGACTAAGCGGTTGGTGAGATATGCAAACTAATGCATTCCCCATGCAAAGCACCTATCTAGGATATAGATGCACGACACGTGCAATTAGTCCTGTCATTCCTTACGCAGGGCGACGTATCTAGATCTGAGCACATTCTCAGGTAGCCTATAAAGTCAGCATCATTGTGGAGCTAGACTGGGAGTAATTTGATGAGTTAATGTGTAATTGGTTGCCCCTTTAATGCAGAAATTAGCATGTTTGAACTTTTGCTCAGATAACTCCCTCTGACAATGTGTATTGCTATTGTATAGTGGAGACAGCGTAGGCTCTGGCTGAAGGGGGTGGAGTTGTTGGCAAACAGCGTTTTAAGTCACAAAGGCTTATCAACGGTATAATGTTTGAAATACACGAGAAAGATGGACCGTCTCTCATGTAAATGATCAATGTGGCAACAATGTACGTTAACGCCAAGGTTTGTCACAACGAGGGTTGAACTACAAGCCACAAGATGCACAAATCCTTTTGTCTCAGACAATTGTCATGCAACAAAAATATGTGCGCCAACAATGATGCCATGCTTTCAGAAGGTACTGGTTGGAGTAAGAAATGAAACTAAGATGATGACAAAGTGTGGTCCCACCTCGTGCTTGGCGTGCCTTTCTTTCTGCTGCAAACAAGTCCAGGGCAGGCCCAAGCTGCAAGCACAAAAAATTGACGACGACACATTATGTTATTATGTTGCTGTGACATGGTCTGGAATCCTCCGACGATTGTGCATGTGAGGACAATCGAAGTAATGTCTTGTTTGTCCCCCTGTTTTGAGCTCAGTTTCGCCTTTCGCATCCAACAATGACCGCTCTCATGGAAACAATAACCAGTCAGTATACATCGCCATGATGAACGCAGTCACACCTGCTTCTCTCTTACTGCCTACGTAATTTAATCTTACTGCCCATTTAATTTAAGTTGCTACACCTTAACACCAGAGCTAACCGATTATGGATCTGCAACTATTAACGACCAGCATATCCGATTCAGACTTTGGATCTGGAACTACCACAGCATGCCCCTTCAGCAAATTGTTAACAGGCTACAAAGACCTGGCGGCATCATACCCACAATGAGTTCCAGTATTTTGTAACTAGGGTTACAGATTTATGGGTGCATCACCCACAACGAGTTCCATTATTTTTTACCCAATCCAAGGTGCATGCAGGTGAGCAGATGCAATGCACCTGAGGCCAGATGGTCTGCACAGATGCACTGCACCTGCTCAGACGCACAGATGCTCAGATGCTCTGCTCAGATGCACTGCTCAGATGCTCAGATGCTCAGATGCCCAGATGCTCAGATGCTCAGGTGCTCAGGCGCTCAGATGCACATCTCAGATGCACTGCACCAGCTCAGATGCACCGCACCTGAGGCCAGATGGTGCGCACACGTGACACAAGAACCTCCACAGTTGTCAAAGGCTCCCCGATTTTTGGAGGGCTCCGTTTCTGCAATCAAAGGCAGAACGTGCCAAAAATGAAAGCTGTTTTGATGGGTACGATTGCAAATCTTGTCTCCTGGTTTTGTGAATAACTTGTTTGAGCAGGGAGTAAGAAATGTATTACAATTAGCAGACAGGTCCAGTCCCATTGTCTGTATGTAAGCTTTAATTAACACTTGGTGATTAAGCATAATATGAAGCACTGCTACTTTTTGTGTGCTTATTGAAACAGAGGCTGCAGTGCACCTCAGCTAATCACCTATGCCTAATTACTATGTGCTTCTTTTGTTTTACACCTGGGAGAGAAATCACGTTACTGGTGTAATTATTACCAGCAGGGAGCAGGAAAAAACCATTTGTGTCATTTCAGCTCAAACTGCACCAAATACTGGGCAGCACGCACTTCTAAGTAATCCTTTTTCATTATATAACTTTTGGGAGGATCTCCCCCTGCGAGCTATATTCCCGTGTTCTATACGTGAGCTCCAATATACTACCATCTAAGAATGGAAGCAAAGATCTATGCTTCAATCAATGAAGGTGCATATAAAAACTCGACTAGAGGTCACAGATCTAGAGGCCCATTTAAGCCACCTCGCCTGAAACGAGTAGCTTAGCATTTGCGGCGCAATTTGCTGCCCTTTTCTGGTAGCAAATACTTGTAAAAAAATGTACAGAAACCTTACCTGCCGTTCTTCTAACGCTTCCAGTTGATTGCTGAGCGTCAGCCTTCCCTCAGACGTTGTCAGGAGGCCGTTTAAATGCTGGAAACGGTCCTGGAAGATCTTAGATTGGCTTGGAGCAGACCCAGGAATCTGCTCACTGCCTTGCTGGACCTGCGCCTGCTGGCTTTTTGACAGTGAAGGTTGCAGCTGTAAGTGCTGGGTCTGCAGCTGCTGGGAGTGCTGCTGCTGGAGCTGCTGCTGGAGCTGCTGCTGGAACTGCTGCTGTACTGGTAAAGAAGGACTCCGCGGTAGTGCCTGCTGAAGCTGGGGTGGCAGCTGCTTTCCCTGCTGGACGTGCTGTTGCTTTTGCAGCAGTTTTTGCTGCTGTTTTTGCTGTAGAGATACCTGGAGCTGGTATAAGCCTGAAGGGGAGGTTGGTCGAGGGTCTTGCGAGCCTTCTTTATGTGCCTGCAGTGGCACGACGTAGCATCACTGCTGGTACTTTGCGTAAAGTTGTGTTTATCGAGCAAGAGGGATGCAGCATGTTGTACTCAAGTGGACATGACGTAGAAACACTGCTGGTACTGCGCGCCCAAGATAAGCTTTGCGGTCATGAGAAATAAGGACACAGTCGTGCACAGATCTAGAGGTTACAACAAACAGAAATCCAGCCCAAAACTGAAAGCACCAAAAGGCTTAATCATATGTTTAACAGCTGAAAACAGGGATGAGAGTGCAGGCAACCAAATACAAGCTCTGCAAAGAAGGGGTTAACAAAAGCCTTGAGTAAAGGGGATTCTCATGCTCTCGTTAACATCACAAACTTCCCACCTGCAACCTTTCCATTAACAGCTGCACGTGCTGATTTGGAATGTGTAGCCCCTGGCTGGAAGCCTTGCCTTGCAGCACGGCCTTGAAAATCTGTAGGCCGGTCTGGCTCAGAACTGCGTATAATAAGGGAAGCAATGCACCAAAAAGGTCAGCATGAATAAAAGTAAGGCGCTTTACGTGTGGTTGTCATTTGTTGTGTTTGCATGTATGTATGTGAGAGTGTGTGTGTGTGCATGTGTGTATGTGTGTGTGTGTGTGTGCAAGACCCTAGGATAATAGAAGTTGGCACGTGAGTTGGGTCAGTGTACCTCCTGCGTGGGACACAAGTAATTGCTGGATTGAGGACCCTGCGCAACTTGCCGCCTGCGACATCCACCTATCTCCAAAGGAAAAGGCTCATTCAACCTAGTTAATTCAATACTTAGTTCATTTGATCTAGTTCATTCAACACCTAGTTCATTTAACACCCAGTTCATTCAATACCTAGTTGAAAGGGCATGAGATACGCAGGTCCCATTGATCTTATTCTTAATCTATTGGTGGAGGAGTTTTACAGTACCCGGTACCAAAGTGGCTCCTTTTCCTAAATTAATGTGGGGAGATTCGCCTGCATAGTTCTTTCTTTTCTGTTCATCCCTCCCTCCTCCTTATTCACTTTTCAGGAGGAAAGTCCACTTCAGCCTATTTGTCATGCTTTTCTCTCGTGCTGCTTGTAATATTGATATCATGTGTGCCATTGTGACGCTGGTATTGAGTCACATGTGTGTTTGATTGATTTTGTGTGTGTGTTTTTGTGTGTGTATTTGGAGAGCCCACCTGTGCGCAATTGCGGCGCACGAGCAGGGGAGGCACCCAGCACGCTGTCCAAGGCTTTTGTCACTGCCTTTTGGGTGGTGTAAGCATCAGTGGCTGCCTCTAATGCGCTATTGGCTGTGGGGTTGGCCAGAACAGCTACAACAGCAGCGAGGACCTGATCGAAGGATTCTTCTGGCTGTCGGTGATGCTGGTGGTGCTGGTGCTGCTGCTGGTGCTGCTGGTGGTGGTGTTGTCGGTGGTGGTGCTGCTGGATTGGCGGCAGCCGATCAGACAGTGAGGCTGATGGGTGTGGGGATGCAGGCGGGGGAAATGACGGGGCACGTTGGAGGATCTGCATTGCTGCCTTCTGCAAAATCATCTGAACGACGTTCTGCAGCAGCGCCTGGTTGGCCAGCAGTGCTACAAGTGTGATGTGGGCGGATCATTCACGAGTGGAACAAAGTTGACTGGAAGGAGAGGAGTGCGTGTTTGTGTGCCCAAAACTTTGCACTTCTTAATGACGCAAAATTGCAGACATCTGGTTTACCAACCTGAGCCCTGAGGATGCAAAGACAGCTTGGCGCACAAGTCGGCGTACACATCGGGAGGCATGTTAAATACTTGGCCACCTGGTGCTTGCTCCGCTGCAAGTAATTGAGCATGTGACGTGCAAACACTGTATTTAGGGAGTAGAATTGGCCAACATTCATGTGACATGCAAACACCGTATTTATAGGGTTGGCCAAAACCCTAATTTTACACGTATATACGGTATATATTTACACTTATTTTAGCAGGGGAAATACATACGGTCATATACGGTGTACGTATACGGTTCTGGCCAAAGCTACGTACTCAACATGATTGGGCATGTGCATGCTTTGACCAACATTTGCTTGCAAGATCCATGACCTGACAGTGTCAACAGATGCAATATGGAGGCCGTGCATGTACCAAGCCTGAAGCCAAGAAAGTGCTTTACGACTAACATTTTTTTGCGTATTTGTTTCTTCGAATAAAAGCATTTGCTCTAGAAGAGCGCCTTACTCTATGTTGTGTACGTGTAATTACATGTGAGCTAGAAGGCTACATTATCATTCAGTACGTACTACCACCTGCTGATTCCGTGCAACCACACCTCCTGAACCAGCAGCAACACAGGACCCAGGAGTCCAAGAAAAGGGCATTTGTGCAGCAAGCTCCTGATCGACCAGATTGTAGAGGGATGTAGCCGTCGGCAGTGGCAATTGTTGCTGCTGCTGATGGCCGCCAGTTTTTGTGCTGCGTACTGCTGGGCGTGCAGCTGGTGCGTTCTGGCTCATTGTACGGTGGCTGGAGAGGCCAGCAGGCCCCTCTGAAGACGATGGCGGCAGGTTATCACCACTGCCGGGCGCCGTCAACTGTTGCTGCTGCTGCTGCTGCTGCTGCTGCTGCTGGTCAAGTGTTTTAAACGCTGTTGCTGGCGGCAGCGCCACTCCCGCTGCTTGCATCGCCTGCTGCAGCAGCTCCGAGGCCTGCTGTGCCTGCAGTGGTTCTGTTTGTGCTGCTGCTGCTGGTGCTGGTGGTGGTTGGTGTTGTCCCTCTGCAGGCTGCTGCTGCTGGACGACGTCGTCAACGTTGTTAGAACGATGCTCATCATCACCGTGGTTGTTTGGGAACATGGGGTGGAAAGGGGACCAGCTCAATGGTAGAGTGGCTCAATGTGACAGGGGAACCTTCATGATCATGGGCAGGCAAAATGCTGCGAACAAGGGGAAGTGAGCGGGAGCAGGCCTGTTTGCCTGGGAGACACAAAGACAGTTTATTCGCTCTATTGCTGCTGGCATATCTGCTGGCCAAATCAGGGGCGTAACATACGTTCTTAACGCAGACAGCGCAACAACGCCAGGGCTTGTGTATGAGGGTGTACGAGGCGGATCGAGGCTTTGATTCAAACTTCACCACAATTGATGATATTGCTTTAAAAATATAAAATGTTTTTTTCTCTCGAGGCAATCTCTAAAGAACTGTAATGTTCTACACAGCTGCTTAATGCTGCACAAGAACGTCCGTATTCAAAAGCCCGTTTACTTGAATACAAAGGAGGAAACCAAGAAGCAGGTACCAAGGGTCGCACGCACGCACGCACTCACACACACTCACACACACACACACACACACACACACACACACACACACACACACACACACACACACACACACACACACGCGCGCGCACACACGCACGCACGCGCGCACACACGGACGCACACACACATACACACATACACACACACACACACACACACACGCACACGCACACACACACACACACACGCACACACGCACGCACACACGCACACACGCACACGCACGCACACACACACGCACGCACCTCACACACACACACGCACACGCACACACACGTACACACACACGCACACACACATACATGCTCACTCACACACGCGCCTTCACACACAAACACCTATACACACACACACACTCACCTCACAGGCACGCACACACGCACACGCGCACAAGTGCACACACAACC
>Ga0307945_1000288_pt1 | contig 33169 bp, 35 predicted proteins | sample OrgLakmetagen228_FD_201818 | JGI IMG/M metagenome (GOLD analysis project Ga0307945, IMG submission 201818) | Saline water microbial communities from Organic Lake, Antarctica - #228 | ecosystem: Environmental > Aquatic > Non-marine Saline and Alkaline > Saline | place: Antarctica: Organic Lake...
CCGCCGCCCCCACCAGGGTTGGGTTCTTCAAATCTATGTGTAACTCCAGGGTCTGGATCATCGGGTGATCGGGAAGTTGCTTTGACTGTAGAGAGCGTTACAGGGAGAAGGACCCCGCATCGACAAGAAGGTATATAACGCCGCATCACAGGCGCTCACACGGTTTGGACTTACCTGCTGTGCTCCCACCAATACTTTTTGTAAGATGCACTGGTCCAATAATTAATAATCAATAATGCCTGCAGACTGATAGCGTTCCAGCTGTGATATCCTTGTAATTGGTACTACCAAGTAGGCAGGTTTAAAACACCTTTTAAGGTTTGTTTTAAGTACCTGCACGTCAAAAGCAGGTGACAGCTAGATTGCGTAGCTTATTCTGAACAGGCGCAAAAAAATAAGGAGCAGACAAAGCAGGGAAACCTGATAAGGACAACACTTGAAAATGGTTCAGAGTCTTCTTCAGGGACATCAGACCTCAACCTAGATTTTAGGCAGACCTCCTGCCAATTCGCAGTTACTACGGATACTTCTTGATAACAAAAGGTAGCAAAAATGGCACCTTCACACAAAAAAGCTTTGTCTCCATGATGGGTAACTCTAACAGCTCGTCACACGCCCTAGCTGCAGCGCACTGCTTACTGCCGCAGCTTTGAGTGCGGCAGGTCATTGGTTGAACATTTACAGAATCAGGATGAACCTGTTTTATGAAAAGTGTTGGAAGACTGTGTGTGAAGTGTGAGATCATGACTGGATCAACAGTCGTTCCAGCTTGCTTTTCCCAGAGCTTTCTTTCCCAGGCTGGTGGCTAAACCGAAACCCTTCTGTTTCCAGTGACATGTGAATTCATTTTTGGCACTTTTTCATCCTCATAAACAAGCGGAGACGTGGACAAATTTAGGTTAAATTCTGCAGTGCCCCTTCCCTATATCGTGCTGCCAGAGGATGTGTAAGCACTTGTTCCGGCGCTTTTGTCAGAACAAATCTCCGTCACTGCATAATATAAGGCTCAGCATAAGGCTTCTAACACCGTCAATTACTAACTGCTTGCCACACGATTCGTCGCTGCCACTGATTGAGCGTGACAGTACGCGTTTCCCTCTTCTATAAGCCTATATACCATAAGTTGCGACACGATTAACAGCGCAGCGCCACTATTTTTAGTAGTACAAATCACAACCTACATGAAACACAAGAACCCCCCAAACATCTGGGCATTACTCTTGGTGGCATGCAGGGCTCAATCTTGAAACCATATGATCTTCAAGCGAAAGCCCTTTCTTCCATACAAACTTCCATACATTTTTTCAACTGGAAAGGCCAGGGATACCATGTGGTTTGCAGCAGGAGCAGGGGAGGAGGTGACACACAACATTTCCTGATCAACACCTCGGTGAGAGGACGTTTAGTCCACTATATTATTTTATTGAACATTGTTGACTTGGTGGGGGATTTCTTGTAGCAGACACCCATGCAGCTTTCCTTTCGAAAGACGGCTGCGATCTTCTTAAGCTTTTTCTGTGGAACTCGCAACCTATTTTAGGGCTCAGCCTGCACATACACAACCCGACAGTGTCGTTTCAGATGGACATCAAAAGGCGACAAGCGTTACAGACAAAGGCTAGGAAGGCCTATAAAAAATGCTCGATCATAAAAGCTGTTTAAAAGGGCATTTGTTATACACATACAGGTGCAAGCAAATACATAAAAGTTCTATGACAGATAACAAAGAAATCTCCTATTGTAACATGGGCCGTGCCTTTATCGTGGCTAATTGTCAGATACAGCACAACAGAAGCAGCGCAGTATTCCTGTCACATTTTTCAGACGGAACAGGTCACGCACTCGCAGTGAGCCGTTTCACCAAATCTTCAGGGTCAACCTGCGTGTACGAGGCAAAAATTTGGACACAATGAGAGAATCAATATCTGTCTTGCTGTGATAGTAGTTATAATGGAGAGGCACAAAGTATGTCTCTCCATTATAATGTGCGGAAAACGAATATGCGGAAAACGAACTCAGGGCTTAGGGAGAATTAATTACCCGGCTATTCGGTTGAACGCGAGTTGATCAAGATCAAGACCGCACTCAATTGAATAACCAGGCAATTAATTCTCCCTAAATAAGTTAAACAAACGTGAATCCCCGGGGTGCGGTGCGGAGTTGGAGTTTGGGGGTCGGACTACCCCGCCGGTGTTTGAGAGGCTCGCTGAGACTCAGCTACAAGGTCAAGGAAATGTACCCGACGAGGCTGGCAGTCGGGAAGTACTCGCCGCGCTTGGGCGGTTCCCCTCCAGGGATTCACGTTTTGCTAACCTACTTAGGAAGGACAATGCCCGGCTGATAGCTAGCTGAGCGCTCACCATCTGGACAGCCGGGTAATAAGTCCTCACTATGTAAATCACGCCAGCTCCGACAAGGACACAGTGCCAAAATAAGCAACAGGAAAGCATGCAGGTCAGTTTAAGACCTACCTCCTCTTTTGAGTTCCGTGTTCTTCTCTTCAGAGTGTGTGCGTAACGCTTTGCGCTCTCCAGCCTCTTCTCGTAGGGCCTCGATGTGTCAGCTATGTTCTTCTGCAGGCCAAAAGGCGTGATGAAAAGGAAATTTATTTGCCAGTGATTTATGTGAGAAACTTCTTCAGGGCGGAAAGTTATGCTGCATGCTGTGCGTGGCGTGGACGCATGCTGTGCTGAGCTTAGTACGTGTCATCAAGAGTAGTGCAAGCACGATGATGATGATGCGATTCCCCAGGCGCACCGCCCAGCACTTCCCCTCTCCCCAAAAGAAGAGGCTGATCATTGTCTTGCAATATCGTCAACAGGGCACACATGTTGTCAACTGTTTGTGAGAAATAATAAGGGAAGGGAGCTCGAGGCGGAGGGTTCCAACCCCAAATTTGGCATTTCCCCTCATCATCCCTCGTGTGCCTGCCCCTGTGCCTGTCCTGTTGCAGGTGCTGGGAAGGGGCAATGAAAGGGGCAATGAAGGGGCGAAGATGTGAAAGTAGTTCCTGAGGACCTGATGTTTGATGGGTCCCTCCTCCTGCTCCTACACAGTCCCCCAGAGATGTATGGACACACATAAGTGGACTGCACGCTGCTGAGGAGGGGGGCCCGGCAGGGGAGCGTGGAGGGAAGGACGTCGCAGTGCAGAATTCCCACGGCCTCATCGGCCTCGGCCTCTCCGCCTTCTCTCTCCCTCTCTATCGTACACGATGAACTCCTACCCACCTGCAAGCTGTCCAGGCTCTTCTGAAGCGAGGAGTTGGGCTTGGTCGTTCCGTCTGCGTTCTTATTGACCTCCTTCTTCTTATTGCCGCGACTGGTCCTGGCCATTATTGTTGCGATTGGACTTGAGCTTAAGTGTAAGGAATAATAATATATTCTGTGCCTAATGATTTTGCTGATCGGTTATGACTTCTCAGCGGAGTTCTTAGAGGGCCAATCCTGGGATCACATGCTAGCTCGATTTATTTAGGTCATTATTTTGTTTCTGTGTTTCCGTTTTTGCAAAGTTTGCCAACCGACATAAATTTTCCAAGTCGCCGTAAGATCTAATCTCCGAGGAACAATTATCTACAATAAGTTTATAAACGCGTTGCCTCTTTCACTGCCGTTAACCTTCCTGCTGTTCCTTGATTTATACCTACGTTCTATTGTGTTTTCAACATGGAGTCTAAATCAGACGTGAAAATCGTGTCAGATGTGAGGACGGAGACTGACAAGACCTTCCACGACCTTGCCCTTTCTCCAGGTGTGTGTGGATATCTACACAATTGTTAACAATTTCCAAGGCCTTGCCAAGCAGCCTTAGCAGCCATTGCATGCAAACATGTACACACACACACACACACACGCACACACACACACACACATACACACACACGCACACACACACACACACACACGCACACGCACGCGCGCACGCTCACTCGCTCTCTCGCGCTCACTCACACACACACACACACACACACACACACACACACACACACACACACACACACACACACACACACACACACACACACGCACACACGCACGCATACGCACACACGCGCACACACACACGCACGTACACACACACGCACACACATGCACACACACACACACACGCACACGCACATGCACACGCACACGCACGCGTGCGCGCACACACACACACACTCGCACTCCCACACGCACACACACACACACACACACACATTAATCTATATGCACCTATATGCCACGTCTATGCTGTGCGTATAAGCATGCTTCTTGCACGCTGCATTCTCCCTCTCTCTCTTCGCCTACTTGCAGCCATGATTGCAGCCCTGGCATCATGTGGGTTTGAGCGGCCTTCCCCAGTGCAGGAGGCTGCTATACCCCTCGGTCGTGTAGGCTCAGACCTGATTGTGCAAGCCAAATCCGGGACTGGGAAGACGGCTGTCTTTGCCATCATTTGTCTGGAGAGGCTAAAACCAGAAGCCTCCACTCTCCAGGTGCTTGTTTTCTAATAGCGCTACAGGCGCAAACGCCTGCATTCTTACAAGCGCCGTTTTCATCCCGTGCAGTATCGCACCCCTCCTCAGTACTTTCTCCCATTCTGTTTGCAGGCTCTTATTGTATCCCCCACACGAGAAATTGCCATTCAAAGTGAACAGGTATGTGGCTGACATATAAAGTTTTCAAAGAGAACGTGCTTTGTGAAAGTGCATTCCTCCTAAACAGGTGCTTGGATGTGTACACCCTCTTCTCCGTCGTGCTCAACTGCTGAAATGTACTAGTGGTGCTTGTGCAGGTTATCAGCCGGCTGTCTGCTGAGCTTCCCGACCCCTGTCCCTCGAGCGCTGTTTTCATTGGGGGCCTGCCGACTGTGAATGACGAAAAACGGTTACGCAGGTATGTGTGTGTATTTATGTAGGCATGTGTGTGTGTGTGTATGTGTGTGTGTGTGTGCGTGCGTGCGTGCGTGCGTGCATGCGTGCGTGCGTGGGTGCGTGCGTGCGTGTGTGTGTGTGTGTGTGTGTGTGTGTGTGTGTGTGTGTATGTGTATGTATGTGTGTGTGTGCTTGCGCATGTGTGCATGCATGTGCGTGGGTGCAGGTGCAAGTGTGTGTGTGTGATGCATGTGCACATGTGTATGTCTTTGTACGTGCGTGCTGTTTTCCTGACAGTGTCTGCCACAGTGTTCATTATTTTCCCACACAGCCGTCCTGCAAACTGGGCAGTACTGATTCTACTGCTCTGCTTGCAGAGTCTGCCACATCGCTGTGGGCACTCCCGGCCGCCTTTGCCAACTCGTCCAAGCAGGCTCCCTTCGCACAGAGGACGTGACAATGTTTGTGCTGGACGAGGCAGACGCTCTGCTCGGGGAAAGTCTTTATGCCGACGTGACGTGGATCTACGACCTTTTGCCGCGCCGTAAGCAGGTAGCTGCTGTTTGTGTCAACTTTGAATCATGTAAGATTGGGTGTCAGGTAGCTACTCTTAAGTTGGATTGGTGGATCTGGTACTCTTGCCTGTCCGCAAGCTAGTTAGGTACATTGCTGAGTTCATTGTGTAGCACTTGAACTCCAATTCTTGGAGTGAAGCAAAGTGATGTCACTCATATCACTCTTGCTTTTTGTCAGTGTTCCTCTCAAGTTTCTCCATCTTTCTATTTACTTGTAAATAATCCATCTCACGATGCAAACGTAGTAACTCTGTGCGCTGCTTGGTCAGTTTGCTGCATTTGTTTGTTGATTTTGTTCCATAATTTGAAGGGATTGGTTTTGTGTGTGCTGACTTGTGCTAGGTCAACCACGATGCTTTGGTGCAAAAAGACAGTGACTACAGCCGGAGAAATGTGTTCTTCTCTTATCTTTGTCCTGCAAAAACGGTATCAGCGATGCTGGCTTATTGGTCTGCTGACACTGTCCTGCCTATGTCTTAAGTGCATCACATTCACGGTATTAAGGTCAAGAGAACCACTTCTTCGTGCATGTATTTGTTGCTGGATACATGCCTCGCCCGACCAAGGCGGTTTCCCACACATTCACACACATTTGTTGCTGGATACATGCCTCGCCTGACCAAGGTGGTTTTCCCCTTGTTTCTGATGGAAGATGCCACTGAGTGCCGCACAGTTTGCTCAGTGTACACTTTGGCAACCCAACAGTGATGTTTGACTTTCATCTGCAGCAGCTGCAACACTGCGATGTCCCTGTCTGTTGTCTAAGTTGCAAACGTTGCAGCCCAGCCTTTGAACGGCATGCGTAGGGTTGGCTAGAACGTTATACATACACACATGTATGTATGGTAATTTCCCTGCTTAAAATACCGTGTATACAAGTGAAGTTCAGGGGCTTACAATGATTGCGGGTACCCTGCAGGCGAGGTTTAATTATTTGCGGGTTGCCCGCACAGAGCGTTAAACAGTTATGCGGGTTTTAAGGCAGAAATTATTTTGCGCCTGGGGGTAACGCCCCAGGCGTGTTGCGCTGTGTTATGGCTTTCAAGGGAGCTCATATTCAGGACGGAAGACACTTCATAATATCAAGCAGCATGCAGAGCTTGAGCTTGCTGGTGCAAGCTCAGCTGGGAGAGGGAGGTAGCGCTAAGGGAGCACGCTAGGGGGGAGCAGGGGCCTTTGAATAGGGGCCCTCGCATCATGGAAGTCCTCTCCCCCTACCAACCCCAGCAGCTGCAGCCTCCCAAGCAGCAAATTCCTCCAGTAGGCTCCTCACGTGCAGCAGCCCAATGCACTTTGAAATTGAATTTGCCCTCATCCAATGCATCAAACGTGCGTCCAATTCTGCTTGCAGAGTACACCGGCAGTCGATGGAGTGGCTGGGCTAACTCCCTGGACACGTGTCTGACATGCGCTCTCGTCAGATTCTTACTTTTGGCTCTGCCTACCCGCAGCCCGGAAGCAAATTTAGATTATTTGCGGGCAGCCCGGGATGGACGGGAAATTAATTTCAGTTTTCTTGGACCATTAATTAATTGCGGGCCCCGCGCGGGGTGATCTTCACTGGCATATACGTAGGTATTTGCCAGCCCTACACACTACACATGCCATTGGTGCCTCTAAATTCCCTTTTGTTTCCTTAGGTGATGGCCCTGTCTGTCCTCTAAGTTGCTGACGACGCAACCCAGCCTTTGAACGGCATGTGCCATCTGCCTCTTATCCCCAAACTCCCTTACATCTTCTTCAGGTGATGGCCCTGTCCGCCACCTACACCCCCGCCCTGCTTGAAGACTTGGAACCCCTGATGAAGCGCCCCCAGCGTGTGATGCTGTGTGAGGAGAGCGTGGCATTGAACGCGGTGTCCCAATTCTACCGCCTGTTTGAAAAACCGCCTCCCTCTGTTGCAGGTGAGATCCTTTACTATGCACACTTGCAATTCCAAGTGTTGCCCTTCTTTGACCTGTGCTGCTCGTTTCTTTCTTCTGTCCCTGCCACTGAAACCTGCTTCCTTAAATCACCCAAAGTTGCTGTGTGGTGCAGACACTTACATGACAAGCTGTCTGTCTCTGAGGTACCTTTCTGAATGAATTGCGAGGCTTGAGCAGGGTGAATTAGTCAGCATTAACAAGTTTCTCCCAGCAGTAGCATACAAGTGCGTACATGCCCACTCACCCACAATACACACATACGCACACAAAATGAACAGACACATAATATCTGCACAAGCATACACATATGCCCCACTGTGGCTCGGCATCACTTACAGAAGCAGCACCCACAGAAGTAGGAGGTGGAAGTTCCAACTCCATGTTCCAAGCAAAAGTGGCTCAACTTGTGGAGCTACTGACCTCTGTGCCCTTCCATCAGGCAAGTTTGCGGGTGGATGCTTCATCCATACTGTTGTGCGTGTTTGACAATAACCCCAATGCTTTCTGGATGCCGCTCTGGGAATTGCTTATGCCTTCCTTACCCCATACAGAGGCAACAATAAGGCTTGCGCAAGTCAGGCAGCTGCCTTTTACAGGAAGAAGCCGCTAGCTGATGGCAGCCCTCCCCTTTGTACGTAAAAAATGCACATGCCAAATTACACACGTCAAAATTACATATCAAAATATTGTTGTTCTGACTTGCATCGCAGGCTGCTGTGTTTTGCAACCAGAAGCCACAAGCAGAGTGGCTAGCACGTAGGCTTTCAGCCGCTGGGTTCCCCTCTGCATACCTCGCTGCAGATCGCACCCAGGTTGATCGAATGGAGGCTATGGAAGCTGTGCGTGGCTTCAAGCTCAGGGTGCGTGCGTGTCATGCTTGCTTGTGCTTCTAGGGGTGAATTGCTGTGTGTGTTTGCGTGCGTGCGTGTGCATACCTGAATATTTTTGTAGAGACCATGTGGACTGTGCATGGCTTCAAAGTGTGGGTCGGCTCTGCTACAAAAAACAATCTATTTTACAGGAACGAACGAGCTTGCGCGAAAAATGTGCTTGAGTAAATTGGAGTAAAACTTTGTTTCACGTCGTGAACAACATACGCAAGGAAAGTGAGCGAGCAAACAATTCCTTGGTTCCAAGCTGCGAATGCGCTAACTACTAGTAGCTAAAAGACAGTGTGTAGCTGCACCTGAAGTAAGGCTGGACAGGAAGGACCACGGAAGAAGGGTATTTGGAGGGTTCAGGCCGCAGCCGATTAAGCATGGGCCCCCTCATTGGCAACAGTCAAACTCAACTGCTTTGGAGGTTGGTTCATGTCAGTCACTATCACCATCGTCGTAGTCTGCCGAGCCACTGTCATCATTAGATGCACTACTGTCACTGTCGCTACTGCTTTCGTCATCATCAAGCATATGCTGCTGTGGCCGCTGCACCAGTGTGCACTCCCTGACCAGGCGCGGTTGCCGCTCATCTGCTGCTGCTGGTTGCTGCTCTACTGATGTGGCGCACTGCTGCTGCTGCTGCCTTGCTGCTTTACCCTGGTGCTTCAGCTCCTTGATTTCAGCAGCGGCTGACTGAGCTGTCGCCGCTGCAATCTCCAGCTGCTGCGTTGTCCACCGTGCATCCAACAGCTCGTCTGTCACATCCGCAAGGTTCAGCTTGCTCACCCTGTCGGCCTGCACTGCTGCTTGCTGCTGCTGCTCTGACTGTCGTGGCTGCTGCTCAGCTGTCGTGGCGCCCTTATTTTGAGTGGTGCGCGTCTGATGGCCTCCTGCTCCTCCCCTGCAGCTGCCTGCAAGTGTCGCTGCGCTGCTTGGCGCAGGGCTCGCAGCTCCCCTGAGGTGCTGCTAAGCTCCCCCTGCACCTCCGACAGCATTCTTTCCAGCTCTGCCTTTGTTGCAACTGCTGACTTGCGATCGGCGGAGCGCTAGGCGATGTCTGCAAGCTGCATCTTGAGCTGATCTGATTGCTGTGCTGCCTCTGCCTCCAGCGCTGCAATGCGGACATTCTTTGCGTGCCTGGTTGACACCAGGCGTGGCTGCTGCTGCGAGGGTTGGTTTGGCGATTGAGATGGCTGAGGGGGTGGCTGTTGCTGAGAGGGTTGGTTTTGCGGTGGCTGCTGTGGCTGGTGCTGCTGAGAGGGCTGAACTTGACTGTCAGTTGGGTATTGTGAGATGAGCTGCATCAGCCCATGAGGGATCAGCGCAGCAGGGTCTGTTTCGCAGGGAGGGTCGGCTGGATCTGCTGCTGCGTCGACAGCGGCGGCTGCTTCCTTGACGCGTTTGCGCACACATGCAATGCACGCCCACAGACCGTGCTGACGGCTGGCTGCGTCTTGGAATCTGGGACACAGAGGGCCTGTGCCGAGGTTCTGACTGCCTGCTGTGTAGCTGTTGCTGCTGCCCTCATCTGCTGCCGGCTGCTCTTCCACCTTCTTCCAAACAGCACACAGCCGAGGCCCCTCCAGCTGTTTGGAGCACTCACACAGGCACCAGCAAGCCAGCCTCAGCTGCTCCTTTGAGAGCGCATGCTTTTCATACAAAAGGGGGTGCTGGTACCTTGGCATCTGCATGCGTGTGGATACATATGAGGGAGCGTTCGAGCGGATAATGCAGGATGTTTTGGCAGAGCTCAATCCAGACATGACCCAGCATGTCAGTTGCATGCCGTTGCAACCCCAAACTTTGCACACGCATTCTTTAATAGAACAAGAATGCATGTGAGGATTGTCAAGTGTTACCGCTGGTTTTGGCCGTGCTGAGCCCTAGTTGCATTTTGGCTGCTGAAAACCCTAGTTACAGCGCACTAACCTGCGCTGCGTGTCAGCCGCTGTGCGCCACAGCCTGGGATCCTCCGCAGCTCTTTCCAGTGTCCTAAGACACAGTGCTACGCAGGACCTGCAAGGTTTGGAGCAGCGCATGGTCAATTACGCAGCGATTTGTGTAACACCAATCAGCATGCATGGGGCCATGCAGGTGTGCTAGAGCTGCATTCCCAGCATATCAGTTGCATGCCGTTGCAACCCCAAACTTTGCACACACATTCTTTAATAGAACAAGAATGCATGTGAGGAGTGTCAAGTGTTACCGCTGGTTTCGGCCGTGCTGAGCCCTAGTTACATTTTGGCTGCTGAAAACCCTAGTCACAGCACACTAATCTGCACTGTGTGTCAGCCGCTGTGCGCCACAGCCTGGGATCCTTTGCAGCTTTTTCCAGTGTCCTAAGACACAGTGCTGCGCAGGACCTGCAAGGTTCGGGGCAGCGCATGGTCAATTACGCAGCGATTTGTGAAACACCAATCAGCATGCATGGGGCCTTGCAGGTGTGCTAGAGCTGCATTCCCTGGCCTGTGATGCATGCCTTTACACTTATGTCAATCATAGATGTGTGATTCGCAGGCTGGAATGCAAGATACAGGTCCAGCAAACTTTCTGCACAGCGCAAGCATTTCACATCATGATGTGCACCGACCTTCTTCACCACAACAACTTCTCTTACAGCAGCTGCAGCAGCATTTCGTTGCATGAATACCTGCCTCATACCTTAATGCAGGTCTGGGACAGGTCGGGGTCCATCCTCCTTGCTGCTGCTGCCTCAAGCGTGCTGCTCTTGTGCCACCTCCATCTGTCTTTGCCTGCTGAGCTGCTGCTGCTGAGAATCGGGTGCCTCAAAATTGATGGAACAAAGGAATATATACAAAAGTAAAAGTGCATCACAAAACCGGCAGGGTTTGACACCCTCCGTGGTCAGTAAAAATTTTCGAACTTCACCCCTGGTGAACGAGGGCTCTTAAAAACGGTGCAGACTGACTCCATATTTTTGGTTTAGTCCATCTGCACACTCGGATTCACTTGCCTGTGTTGTTTGGGAGGGTCCCCTTTTCCAGCCAAACCAGCTCTCCCTTGTATCTCCCCAACCACTGCACCATCCCAGAATCTGAGACCAGTTTTGTCCAACCAAATTGCACTGTGAACACAAATATGTGGTAAAAAATTGGTTCTGAGCAATTTGGTCTGGGGGTGAACACCACTACAATGTCCTCTGCGGTCCCATGTGATGGTTTCTGACATTGTGGCTGATGCATGCACAAATGCACGAACTGACGCAGCTCAATTTGATATCTCAGTTTCCACTGCTCATATCATCAAAGTAATTACCAAGTTCCTGCAAGTACACAACCAGGGGTTCAGGGCCCCCCTTCTTCCTCTTGCAGGTCATGGCTCTCAAATTTCTCAAAGCATGAAATAATAAACTGGTTCCACCTTCAATCCCAGGTCATTGTATCCACCGATGTTATGGCTCGTGGTGTGGACCTGGCACGTGTAAACTTGGTGGTTAATCTGGACCTACCTCACGAGGCTGCCACTTACATGCACAGGGTAAGTGAGAACGGCAGAAGCGTACCCATTGGTGTGCATCATGAAACAGAAGAAGAGAGATAACAGCCAGATAACCAGTGCGCACACAGTAATAGAGTGAGCCCTGCCAGAAACTGCTTTACCGTATCTTTCTGGCCACTACTACTGCTGTCCTAAGTGGTTTCACAAATTCTAGCATACCCAACATCGTTTCTTTATTACGCCTCGGCGATTTGTAATATACCACGCTCTGCTTGTTGCTGAATGAAAATGAGAATTGCACTAGGAGTTACATCAATTTAAGGAATCACTGCTGTAGCAAGCGTAAGAATAAACCAGCAAATTGATTGATCTAGCAGCATTCCTTTGACATGCTGCACACAGGTCTAATTCAGCAAATGGCGCAATGCAAAGGTGCACTTGGAGTACGCTGCTGCTGTTAACATATGTTATGATCTCACGATGCCAATGCTGAAGAGACTGATCCCCTCACCTGCACGTGGTACTGCAATGCGTGAGAATAGCAGCAACACAATTTTTGACCCAGGTGCACAGCATGTGCTTGCAGATCAGCTAAATCAGCTAACCAACACACATACACACGTAGGTGGGACGCACTGGGCGATTTGGGTCTCGTGGCATCTGTGTTTCGTTTGTGACGCCGCCTGAGCTTGTGGATCTCCACAGCTATGTGGAGCAGGCTCAAGGAGGTATGTACACGTATTGGTTCCCAACGTCATTGCTATGTTTGCTATGTTTGCTATGCTTTGAGGTTACGGGTGAAAACATCTCTCTGTGTTTGCTTTAAGCTACACTTTAGCACAAAAGTCTTGTACCCAAGTGAGCGTCCATGTTGGCTTTTGTTGTTTTGCTACCTGTGCCGTTGATTCATTTCGAGATGCAAGCTTAGGAATATGCAAAATTCATCCTTTAACAGCGTCAAGTTGTGCGCCTGTACGCACCCGGTTGCTGATTCTCGATGACTATGATCGATGCCCTGTCTTCATGATTTTCCAGCTCACTCATCTATAGAAGATGGTGCCAGTGACAGTCTAACCTGCATCTGCTTTTTGTAACATTCAACTTTTTTACTTTAGGCAGGGCTTCTTTTCCCTTGAGGCATCATGCCCCCAGTCCATGCATCTCACCTTGCAAATACAATGCAGCTTGCAATATCACTTCTACACAGTTTGCAATATCACTTCTATATACAGCTTGCAATATCACTTCAAACAGTACAGCTTGCAATATCACTGGCATCTGCACGTGAAGCATGTCCTGCGCTCCAAAGCGGCAATGCTATCATCTGTGATGCAGGCAAGGTCATTCCCCTGCCCGAAGGCTCCCAGCTCATGCACCTCATGGAACAAGACCTCAGCAGCGAATGGGAGCGCCAAGCCCTGCAAGACCTGAGCGCAGCACCTCATTCAGAAGCCCCCCCGTCGCTCGAGGCCGAGAAGGCAGCAGTAGCTGCGAGCAAGGCGGAGAGCGGAGGGGGAAAGGGTAAGGGTAAGGCGGTGGAGGTGGAGGTGGGTGCGGAGGGTAAGGCGACAGTGGCGGAGCTGCAGCAGTGGTCCGGAATGACTGAGGAGGAAAAGGATGCCGCCTGGTATTCTTACTGGGAACAGTGCTACGGTGGCTATCAGCAGGGGGGTGGGTGGGGTGACTACGGGCAGCAGCAGGGCCCAGGGTCGGCGGCAGCAGCACAGCATTTCCAGCATACTCATACAGGCCACAGCGGGGTCCCTTACAGCACCCCGTACGGCTGGCATGCATCTCCGTCTTTTATGCAGCTGCCGCACAGCGGTACCTCTTACGGCCAGTATTTACCTCCTACTGGTGTCTATGCACAGCAGGTTCGCCAGTGGCCAGTTCAGCAAGAGCGAGGGTTGGGAGCAAATGCGTTGGCAGTTCCAGGCTTGAGCAAGGGGGGCTTGAAGGCAGGGGGTGCTGGTGGCCAGGTGCGAGGAGAGAGCAAAAAGGTTGGGAGGGGTGATGTGGACGAGGAGGGTGAGCTGAGTGATGCAGTGTTATTTGGGAAGTCGGTGGGTAAGGGAGGTGAGGGCAGCAGGGGTGGAGTTGAGGTAGAGCCAAGTGGAAGGGGTGAGCAGGGTACAGATGGGCTGACAGCTGAGGAAGAGGAGGAAGAAGAGGAGAGGGAGGGGGTTGAAGAAGCGGGCGGCTCGTCAGCTGCCTGCTCTGATGTGCCCGGTGATGATGACCTTGACGAAATTGCAGCTTCGCTACTCGACAACTTGGACCTGCATCCACCCCAGCAGCAGCAGCAGCAGCAACAGCATAAACAGCAGCAAGCACCACACCAGGCTGGGTTAGGTAGCAGACAACATGGTGAACCGCCCATACCATCCCAAGGCGCATACGGCTACCCCCCTCACACCCAGCAAGGCTCCTGGCCTGGCTACCCTTCCAGCACAAACAGCCCGTCCTGTGGCCCCTACCCACAGCACTCAAGCCCCTCATGGCACGGCAGCGAGTACTACAACGGCCAGTACTTTCCAAGTAGTGGCAGCCATCACGCAGGAGGCCCTTTGCCTTACCATTTCCCGCACCAACCTCCTGCCTATCACAGTAGCAGCTCCTGCCACGTGCCACCCCCTCCCTCCTTTCCCCCTTCCCTGCCAACCTGTGATCCCAGAGGGGGCATGTCGAGCAGCCCAAGCCTGCAGTGCCCTTCTTGCTCCCTGCTGTCGTTCCAGGCTCAATACAACACCTGGGTGCAGCATTACAGCCAATGGTACACGGACTACTGCTGCTGGTATGCCAGGGAGCAAGCAGAAGTGCAGGCTGAGGAGTTGGCTGCAAACACTTGAACGCAAGGTTCTGTGTTAGCAGGCTGATGTCAATAAAACTGACTGTGCGCACAAGAACTTGAACGCGTGTAAATTTATCAACGATTTCAGGTGCTGCACTATTTGTTTTCTTTCCCTTGCTTAATCACGCTAAATGTGCTAACACTGCCAGCGTACCTTGATTTTCCTTATCTTTTCTACATGCCATTTCGTCATCTGTTCACTTTTCACTGGCTGGAAATTCTCTCGGCTGGTGTTTTGCCTCAGACTTGCTGGCTGTTGCTGCTTGATACTGAAGAAAGGTACTAATGTAGATATTTTCTTTATTGATAATTTTTATCCAGGAACGTCAAATGAAGGCTTAAGACAAGAACGAAATTTACTTCTGCAGGTATGCTCAACAGCAATGTGGGTCAACAGGGTTACATCATTTCTTTCAGGGATGTGTCACAGTCATTTCAAACGTTCAATACAGTAAAACACGTGATGACTACGCATGTATACGATCGTATTTTTAAGCTCTTTGGGAGTGCTGAGTTTTATCCCAAAATCACCCGAAACGTTTTCAATCCTTTTCCAACATATCAATGTTATTAGTATGTTAATGGACAGCTTTGGAATCTCGCTGAAAGGCCGTTTTTGGGGCGGAATTTGCCGAAAAAGGCCAAAGATCGGCAAATTTGCAACTGTACAATACGGCCCGATTTGTTCAATGGGATAAAATGCGCGTTACATACAATACGGCGTATTATACAAACACATACCTGATTGTTTTATAAAGAAGAACACAGGGAACGAAAAGAAAAAGGTAGAAAGGTAGCCAAGTCATGCTAACCATCCCAGTTTCATAAATCCTGAAATTAATATATGCAAAAGCGTAAATCAAATAAATTCACCGTGGATTTGAAAGCCATGCAGAAGGTAGTTCTGGCAAGCTGTCGCTCTTGATTCGTTGCCGTACACGAGCCCCAGCTGAAGACGGTTTTCCCGATATTTCTCACACGCAGGAGGATCCCACGGCCAAAGCTGACGAGATGCAGCAAGAGGGACAGCAAGGGGACGCCACCCTTGACGAGGCCGCCTTGCTGGAGCAGCTTGGGGAGCTTGAGGTGCGATGATTTGCTACCATTGGTAGCAAGGGGAGGTCGATTTCAGGCGACAGCTGGTGAAGTGCTCAGCATAATACTGTCCCTCTCATTATCACCGCCTGCCTGCACACTCCCAGGACGTCCATGAGGACCAGCAGCAAGACACAAGAGAAGCAGACATTGAGGAATTTGCGGGAGACGGGGATGGCGCTCTTGAAAGGAAGCGGCAGGCAGCTGTCGGAGAGGTATACAATTTGAAATGCCCAGACGACGGAGCGCCGCTCGCTCTCCTGCGTGCAACAACTCCCAAGCACGTTATTTTATAAAAAGATGATGTGCATACAAAATGCTTGAAACAAGCTTGAATGTGACGCACAATCTATGCAAGTATGGTTCATCATCACCATTATTGTATGTACCCTCTCTGTGCAGCTCCCTGCTGCAAGCTTCTATGCTCTGCTCTTGGGGGAAGTATATAGTATAGGCAATTCTGAAATTTGATACTGCGGCTTGCAAATGTATGATCCATGCACTAGAAGATGGCCTGAAAGTGAAAGGTTCCCGGCTGTGGTTATTCGCTGGCTGTTAGGTCACGTTCCTTTTGCGTGTGCTCTATGTGACAATTGTCGTCCAGGTTGCAGAGGCTGAGGAGGAGGAGCCTGCAGCTGCAGATATTGCAGACAGAGATGAGCAAGGCCAGTCAGAGCCTGCTCCAGAGACTGAAGGCGAGCAGGGCAACAAGCCCCAGACGGCAGAAGCAGGCGGCACACATGAGGTGAGATTAGTTGATGGCAGAAACGCACGTGAATGCATTTTTAGTTTTAACTAAATTGAATGAGCACCAAAAGACAGGGCTTGGCTTTGATGTGCGCAACTTGCCAAGCTAGCCGATACGTGGTCATCTTTTTAGTTGCGTTCCTCCTAAGGAGGCTATTGATTCCTCCCGCCGTATCTGCAGCATCCTATCACACGATTCCATGTATTGGTCCAACCTGCAACGTAGAAAGACGAGGACTGCCACAAAGCAGAGTGTGCTCCTGCAAGCGTGGGAGCCAGAGGAACAGGCGGAGGTTCTTCAGGAGGGGCAGCTCAAGTCACTCACGGGAAGCTTCATGAGCAGCAATTTGCTGGTGGTGGTGCTCCTGAAGCAGCGGCTGATGCCCCTAAGGCTGTGGCCAAGTCTGCAGTTCCTCAGGGAAAGAAAAGAGCCTTCTCAGTCGGCAAGGTTAAGCATTTTTGCTGTCCTACTACTGGAAGGGTGATTAGGAGGGACAACTACTCTTTCCTGTCACCGACCTGGTTTGGATCTTTTAGCAAATGAGACCTCATTCACAACCAAAGCACGCTCTATACTTAATTTGCCGGCATGACAAAGTTTTTCAACTGGACAGCAAAGCTGAACATTTGGAAATTGTTGCTTGTGCCAGTTTCTTAACCTGTTGGAAGTGGTTCTCTAAGAGATTTCCAGGTTCTTTTTCTGCTGCCAGCTCATTTGTCCGCAGCTGCAGTTGTGGCAGAAGGAATTGTGGAGAAGTAACGTTTTGTTGCGAGTTTCTTTCCTCTTTTTTCCTCGCAACCAATGCATTTGACTTCATTGCAGGCTCCGATTGGGGACGGTGCCGATGCTGAAAGCTTTTGCAATATCCTAGATAAATCACCAGCTCAGCGCACATTACCGTCCCCTAACAAAAAACCGCCACTTTTCACCTACATGCAGGTGCCAACCGGGGGCAGCGGTGGTGCTGGAAGCAGTGCAGCTGCAGCCGCGTCGAACCCTGCCTCAAAGACTCCTGCTGCCAAATCCAAGGTGGGGTTTTTGCATCACATATGTGCACACTATATGCATACAGGCTTTCGACATGTCCAGTATGAGATGCGCAGTAGTACTTTTATCAACATGCTTAATGTCTGATGACCAAGTATTTGAGGTGGTTTTAATCTTGTTCTATGAATATGTTGGATCTTGTCAGCGTTCTAAAGTCAGTGTGTTTTTTCACATAATTGCTGTTTCAGTTCAGTATAGTGATCGTATCTGTAAGAAAATCCTGCAAGGTGATCAACTATGCTTTTTCACCTTGTCAAATATCAGCTTGTTTACATCTCCAGGGTCAATTTGTCTATGTGCAGCTTTTGATGCACTTTTGTCATTTATCCGCTTCAAATGCAAACAAGCCTGGAACGTGTGCCTGCTGCTGTGGACGTAGCTTTTGGTCCCAGCCGCCAAGGCTGAGGCAAACAAGACAGCAACCACAACCCAGTCCAAACCAAAGACGGGAAAGGGTAAGTGTGTTTTGTTTGCACTTACAAAGAAGAGGAGGTTGTGCGGGCTCTGTAGCCGCTTTTAGTATGCACTAATTCTCTCGACTGGGAAATGATATGTATGGCCTGGTCTCGCTGTCAGTGAATTCTCACACTTTGGTGCATTAAAAGACTGGCTACAAAAATACGGTGTCTGCAATTTTACCTGAGGTACATTGTGCACAGCTAGATCTGTATGCTTAAGAATACTGGAAATAAACCTGCAACCTCGCTTATACACAATTGCAACATGCTTTCTCCATCCTGTCATTATTTGCTGAAATTATGAGCAGCTAATGATAAATTGCCTGAAACAGGTAAGAGTTATAAATTATATTTTGGTTTATTGTAGAAGGAACCAAGCTGCTATTGGCAGCAGCAGCAGCAAACGCGGCTACCTTCAATTGCATATCCTGTGAAGGAGAAACCAACTCCTCTCTCCTGTCTTTGCACGTGCAGAGGCAAAGCCTGCTGAACCAACTGCAGCAGCAGCGCCCAAAAAGGCAAGGCCTGCTGTGGCTCCAAAAAAGGCTGAGGGTATTCAAAGGAAGGAGGAAGCTGCTCCTTTTAAGAACGCAGCAGTAAGTCGCAACGCAGTGTAGGGTCTCCCTAAAATTGTTCTCTGTTCCTATATTAACCTGATGCTCGATTCAAATCTTCAAGTGCTAGGAGAAGAGGAGAGATCTAAAAAACCAGTGCACCTCTGTCTGAGAATAGGAGCGAGGGGGGCCAGATTTTAAGTGCCTTGTGCCTGCTGCATCAAAGCGGCAGGGTTTGCTGGAAAGGGCGACCCAAAGGGCAGCAATAGCCTCGTAAACTCATGTATTACAGATTACACCGCTAATTTTGTTACTTTAATGGGTAAGAATTCAATAAAACAACAGCCCTATATCTCAACGTGACAGGCGCCTGCTAAGAAGAGTGACCCAAAAGGCAGCGAGGGCAGCAAGGAAGCCAGCAGCAACAAGGGAGACAAACGCTCTACCGCACCCTCAGCCTACACTTTCTTCACTAGCGAGAAGCGCGCAGGCTTGAAGGGTATGTGCACTATGGCTTGTGTGGCTTCTTGCCTGAGGTTTTTTGCTCAGAGCGATGGTCTACTTGTTCACCAGAGCTCAGAGCGATGGTCTACTTGTTCACTAGAGCTCAGAGCGATGGTCTACTTGTTCACCAGAGCTCAGAACGATGGTCTACTTGTTCACTAGTTCAAGTCGTTGTTTCAAAATGTGCCAGGTTGCTGGGTATAGCTTGCCTGTGTGGGATTGATAGTACTTTGTTGCTCTAAGGTTTTGTCCATTTGCAGGAAGCTGCTTCATTATGCTAGATATTTGAGGCGGTCTTTTTAGCGCATGTTTACGAAAATTCATCCCCACACATACACGTCCCATTCACATGCTTGTACTTGAACATGTTTGATATAGTACTGATAGCTCCTGGTAGCCCGAACGGCTTTAGACAAAAGGTCACTTGGCGCATGACCTCGTGCGTTGAAGCTCATATACTGATAAATAGGGTCAGCTAAAATTATTACATATAGAAAAACAGACCGTAGCAAATATGCTACAAGTTGTACCAGGAAGGGCACAATGTGATCTGTAGTTATGGATGCATGTATATGTGGCGCCATCACATTGTATTGAAATCGAAACGCTGCAGGTTTCCCTGCTGCATCTTTTGTATGCAGTTTTATGAACACACTTTGTCTGTCTAATGTAGTAACACTTGTACCTGCGGTGGTTTGCTGCAGAGAGGCCATATGCTTGAAATGGTAAGGTTGGAATTTTCTGTACGCGATCAAATGTACCGTACGCTCTGTCCATCCTAGCTATGTAATAATGCTCCAACCTGTGGCTTTGTGCAGCGGAGAGACCAGATGCTTCCTTTGGAGAGATTGGCAAGCGGCTGGGGGAGCTGTGGAAGGCCGCCAGTGCTGAAGAAAAAAAGCCATTTGAGGTAGGTTTTCCCCTGTTTTGGCTAATGGTCCTTTGCATTTTGGGTTACAAGATGCACGGCATGACCCTTGCTGTGGGCTTTATTTTTGCTTTCTTCCACGCATGTGCTCCTGTAACATGCTGTTTGTCCACAGCACTGACTGAGCGTGCAATGCATTTCATCCATCAAAACATCAAAGAAGGCATGCTCTGGCAAAGCTAGGTGTCAAAATTAAGTGTCAAGCCCTACATTAATTAATCAAAAAGCCAATTATGGGACTGAACCCATAAAGTTCTAAGCCTAAGCAGCAGGAAGAAGTAGTAACGAAGATTCTTGGCTTCGGCTGGTACCGGCTTTTGGTGATTGAAACAGGGCGCATATCAAAAAGACGCGAATTCATAAGGCGATATTTTTCACCTTGCAGGACAAGGCGACAGCTGAGAAGGAAGCTGTGCGTGCCAAGCAGGTAACACTCCTGATTCTGTAGCACATGCTGGAATTCACGTGCTGTCTGTTAGAATAGTACGCGCTGTTCAGATCAACACTATGATGAACAGAAAACTATGCTGCCTATTACAAATTAAATGAATCCTGCTCACCATGCAGGTTCAATGGTAAGTGGTTGGGCATGGCTGCCTGGTGGTGTGTAGAAAACTTGCTGGCCTGATCATTGCAGCAAGTCACGACCTGTCTACATTTAAGAGATCAGTGGTATTTGGTTGAAAGGCTTTATTTTTGGTGATGGTAATGCCACGTAATATTGCTGAATGATCCCTGTCCTCTCTCTGTGGTGGAGAAGGGATTGGACATTATGTTTGCTGTGTGGAGTTGCTTACAAGCAGGGTAAGCTTCGACTTTATGCTCACTGATTTTAGCAGTAGTAGTTAAGGATTGTAAAAGCATTGAGTCCTGTGAGACTACCTTGGCTTTTACATGTTAAATTTGTGCTAAATATGGTACGATCACAGGCGGAGTGGGATGCTGCCCACTCTGATGGCGGAGATGGCAAGGGCAGCAAGAAACGTGGACCCAACAAGGGAACTGCAGGTGAGGAAGTTGAAGAGTCAAAGTAACTGATGGCAAGGTTCTGATTTTAGGATAAGATCTAGAGTCCATTTTTAAGAGGAGACTCCAAACTGGTGTTAGCGACCTTACCAAAATTTCACGGAGCATACTACAAACAAGGTGAGCCTAGCAAGGAGTCTAAAAGACAATGGAAAAGGTGCAAGCGTCTTGAGTTATTTTAAAGAGGGCTATAAAAACAATGAAACCTTGTAAACAAAATAGTCTGCTGTTTCTTATCTCGACCAAGACCAAGAGGAGGAAGATCCAAATAAAGGAAACAAAACCTTTATGTCCCTCAAAATCAAAGTTCTGCAGGTTTTGCTTTTGGTACCCAACTACCCTTTGCACAGAAGATCCGCAGTAACACTGAATAATTGTTTTTCTTATTTGTTGCATCTTTGACATGACACAGCTGTGTGCCTGTTTCATGCGTATTAAGACAGCCAAGGCGGCACGTTTCCCCCTACATCCCCATTGTCTCGTAGTGTGTAAGCAGTAATCAAAACATGTTTGCCGATGTTTCCTCCTAGACAAGCCTCCACCAGCCAAGAAGGCAGCCCTGTCAGACCCTCCTGCTCCTGCTGCCAAGCCCAAGTCTGCTTACCAGCGCTTTTGCGCGGACAGGTCAGTGAGTTTTTCTGCTGTAGCTTACACACTTGAAAAGATAAGCTTGCTTTCTGCTACCCTGTTTTGTGGAAAAGATCAGCCAATAACTTGCTCAGCACATGCGCAGTTCCTCCTAGGTAAGCACAAAGCATACGCATGTGCATATACGCACATACTGACAGACACACAAAACACAAAACACACAACTGCAAGCATACATTCATACACACAGGCGTACTCAAACCACACGAATTGTACAGGCGAGCAGAGTATTTGCAAGACAACCCTGGCACCTCTACTACCGAAGTCCAGCAGCAGCTTGAAGGAGAGTGGCGAAACATGACTGAGGAAGAGCAAGCGCCGTACCATGCTGGTGCCAAGGTGTGTGTGTGAGTGTGTGCTTGTGTGTGTGCGTGTATGTGTGTATGTGGGAGTACGTCTGTGTCTGTGTGTGATTTGTGTGTGTACATAGGTACATGATTGTATATATTTTTCTCTGTGTATTTGTGCATTTGTGAATTGTTTAATGAAATTAAGTACCACACCACAATGCGTGTGTGTACGCTGCACGTATGTCTGTATATGAGCACATGCAAAGTTATGCAAGTCCACTCAAAATGAGACTGTTCCAGTTATTCAACATAAGGAAAACATTACTACTGGGGGCTGTTGTATCGTTGTATCCTATTGTAGATATGATTGGTACGACTTCCACCTGCAAAAATCCAAAATTGGTTTAGTTGCAAAATGGTTGCAACTTTGCCAGAGGCCCTCAAAATAATGTGATCATTATTATTTCCTGTCGAGGCAAGCATGTGTGCAGCAAACATATGTCACTTGCACCGATAACAACTGCATATATATGTTTCTTACCGTAAATAAAAAGCATGAAAGCTCACCTATTAGCTATTTTTGCATAAAATATGCAGTCAAGCACACATGGTATTGTGCAATGGAACACAGGCGCAGCTGCAGGAGCTGAAAGCTGCCAAGCTTGCTGAGATCATGGCACAAAATGCTGAGGGCGGCGAAGAAGAGAAAGACGGAGATGCACAGGTGACATTTGCATAATGCTGTTATTGATGATGCAGCATTGGACAGGACACAGTGTGCAAAGCTTTCTGAATAGCATGCAATTACTTCCGTCACGATAAGTGACGAAAGAAAAGAATCGGCAACTTTTAACAATTCATGTGTGGTCTCCTTGCTCACTAAAAATATGCAGAGCGTAGACAAAGAGCTAGACAAAGAGTTGGAGTTTTAGGAAAAAAGGCATGTGACACTTGCGCTACACTTTTGTAGTGAAATTCAACAGAATAGCTTGCTATCCTATATTAAGCAAGATCTTTTGTGCTCTTGGATCTCAAGGAACAAACGCCGTTCTGCCGTTCAGCGACCAAACATTATTCAAACTCCTATCAGGATGCGACTCCTTGCTTGTTCGCTCTTTTATTGTAATCGTGCAGCCGTCTTTCATAAGACGCATGCTTTTTAATTAACGTAGATGTGAAAAGGTAACAAAGCAGACCTAGGTTTTCCTGATCACAGGAAGAGGCCAAAGAGGGAGATGAGGAGGTGGCGGCAGCAGGCAAGGCTCCTTCCAAAGGTGCTGGTACTTGTGAGATTGCTTTGGAGTCAGCATTCTGATGTTAATGCCAGTGATTGCATAAATGCATGGCCGGTTGCTGAGTGAGTGACTATTGCAACTGATGATCCGTTTGTAGGAACATTCATTGTAAGCAGACACGGTTTGACTTTATGTACTCATATGTCGTGTGGACACTTTTAGAATATGACCATTCATCTTGTGACAATTTGGATGAGCAGGTAAGAAAAGGCGTGGCGGTGGCGGCGGACGAGGACGAGGGCGCAAACGTGGCCGTGCTGCAGCAGAGGATAAGGAGGAGGTTGAGCAGGTGAAATAAGTTGTTGAGATTAGGAAGAGAGTAGTCAGCCTTATGAAGTGCTGGACAGGGGGATAAAGAGGCACCTTGTTCCAGGCAGGAGGGTATGTCGTTGGTACGAAGGCAATGTGTGGCATTGTTAAGTGCAGCATGGAGGCGGAAGATAAGGAGTAGGTGCAAAAATGATTGGATTGAAGTGGAAGGAACCAGACGCGGCTGACTTGGACATCAATAATTGCGAAGAAATGCGTAGGCTCACACAACATACACGCATACACCTTCACGCATGTGCAGGCTGGAGAGGGGGAAGATGAGGAGGTAGAGGAAGAGGAGGAGATCACTGAAGAGCCAGAAACTGTCATATGTCATGATCTGCACGGCAAGGTGTGGTGCGGCCAGCAATTTGCATGCCTTCTTCAGGCATCAGGCAAATTGTCATAACATTCAATGGAACATGGCGATGCTTCTCTGTTGTCCGCCAAATTGTTTGATTACCTCACGCATTGATCCTGATGCCAGTAACACACACACGGCCATGCACTGCATACGTTATTTTTGCGCACAGTACTGGATCAAGCTGCTGAGTGATGACAGCTTCTCCAACTTTGTCTCCATCAGCGCCGCCAAAGTCAAGCAGCTGGTAAGTCAAAAATAGATAGACTGGGCTGGCACAGCTTCTTTATGGTGCATATTGTTTGGGTATCTGCCTCATACTTTTGGTCTAAGCGCTGAAATTTCTAGCACTGAATTTTACCGTTCTGCCAAGTTTTAGGTGCAGTTGAGATCAAGCAATTGGTAAGTGGCCGGTTCAATGTTTATGTAAAGATTGTCAATAGGTTGCATAACTGCAGTGGCAGGCAAGGTATCTTTACACAGGTTTTAGAAAACATTCCCTTGTGCAGTCAGAGTGGATGAGCTTTTTTTCAGGGACATACACTTGAGCGCAGTTTAAAGAGACACGGCAAACATTTAGGCTCACTGTTTGTCAAAGATCATGAAACATGTCAGAAATTACAACCAAATTTCAGATTTCATATTCCTCATCAGACACACTTTTTTACGTAGGGGCGTGTTGCATCATTTGCAGATAATTAAGTCAGGGCGTGTTGCCTCATTTGCAGATAACTAAGTCAATGTGCAGTGTGCTGGGTGCTGGGCCAGATAGAACTATGATTTGCCTTAATTGTTGTGCAGCATGCTGGTGTCAGAGCGAGCGCAGGCCTTCAATAACTGGGGCACCCGCTTGCTGGAATTGACAGATCAGTATGATTGTAATTCGTTGGTGTCAAACTATGCAGCGTGCTGAGTCAGAGGAAGCACAAGCACAGGCCTTCAATGGCTGGGGCACCCGCTTGCTGGCCTTGGCAGACCAGTACGAGCGCTATCGACAGGAATTTGAAGCCGACGCCAAGGAATGCCTGGATGACGGTGGTGGCCTGGTGCGTCACAAAAGAAAATCATGACAGCGGTGAAATCGTCTGTTAATAGGCAATACATTTATTTCATATATCCACTGCCATTGCACCACGCAAACAAACAAGGTGGGCTCTTCCTGCTCCCATCTTTTGCATAAAATTCCGACTTTTGTAATTTCTTCAAGTCTAGGCAGTTACTGGTTTAACAAAAGTAGCCCTTCCATTCATCACACTTCCATTTCATCACAGTTAAGGCTATTCAGATGTTGAGGTACATATCAGAGGTCTTATACACCATTGGCAAGCCAACGCGTTTGCTTGCCAATGGTGTGTAAGACCTTCGATATGTACCTCAACACCAGAGGAGTCCAAATCTGTGAGTTAAGTGCAAGTGACTATGTCAATTTCATCTTCAATGTCGGCTGACTATATTGAGTATATAGTGCAAACCATTATTGAAGTCTACTGCTCACCAAACTACTCCTTTTCGTGTTCGTGGTTCAACTTCTCATTCATGCATGCAGAACTTCGACCTCATGCACCCTGGCTCCAACATGGACATGTGCGCACTCCTTGGATCCATGAAGTAGGTGCTTGGCTCAACCAAACTTGTGGTCCTGGACACACACATACACATCTGGGTTCAATGCCTTTATATGCACATTCCGACCTTTCCGCTCAAACAAAACAAGCCTGCCTATCCAGCCGGCAACAACACTTTTCGCCATGCTGTTTTGAGCTTTGGCAGCTTTGTGACTTAGCCATTCAATTTTGCATTCGGTAGCCATGTACATTCTTGTACAAATGTGTGACAGTGTACCTCTACTGACTGTCTTCTGTTTATTTGGCTGACAAACACACATACAGTGCAAAGGAGTCTGGCGGGCTGCTTAGTCAGCTGCCTCGTAAGAAGATGAGTGCCCTTCGTGGGCAAGATGATCGCATGATTAAAGTGCCAGCCATGCAGTGAGTGTTTTGTTTTCTGGCTCCTGCATGGATCCAGTAACCCAGAGCACCTAGACGTATGCTGAACAGTAGCTCAAGTGAGAATGCATATAACATATCACTGCAAGTTCAGATCGCCGTCAAAGGGTAATATTTCTCAACCTCAGCACTTATACCAATATTGGCTCCTCCAGCTTTTAGACATGACTGCAAAACATAAACTGAAAGTAGCCAATTGCATGAAGTGTATGACAGCTATTCCTGTTATTACGCAGCCAGATCTTCTAGTCTCCTGAGTTTATAGGACAAGGTGTAATGAATGAGCGTTGAAATATTGAGTAAGGGAAAAGCCAGGTTTGACTGTGGCTTAGCTGTGGTATCCTGTTTTGGGTTTCTGCAGATGTTTTTATGTGCTACTTGCAAGCAAATATTGAGCAAGCGTAAATAAGGTTACCTCATATAGTTGAAGCTGATTAACCTTCATATTTGAATCTTTTTCTGTTTTGCTGCATATCACTGTGCATTTTCCTATCACGCCTTTGTTTTGCTGTTTACACAAACAGGCTGTCCATGGTCACACAGCGGATGGTCAACCTTTGGAAGAAGCGGGCCTTGGATGCTGAAGCAAAGCTGGCTGCACAAGATTAATCAAGTACCTTGCTGACAGCTGAGAGACATAGCTAGGGCTTAATAGGCTGGAAAAAATTCTCAAGGTCAGGCCCACCATTCCCAGCCAAATATGGGCCCTAAAACGAGCCTCATCATTTTTTGACTTTTTGTGGTTCAGGGTAGTAAGAAACAATATATGAAACACTTGAGCGCCAAAAAAAAAGGGTATGGGGTCTGCTGTGTGCGTCGGGGGCTGGATTTGTGCCGTTTCCCTGCCAAATTAGCTAACTATAGTGACATGAGTGCAGAAGTGCATGTACAAGCACAAATTTTCCCATTTTTTTGTTCCCAGGTAGTTTTTAGTTTTAACCTTAGCCGTGGGGCCAAAAAAAGGAGGGCAAAGTATTTGCTCCAAAGGACTTAGTGCGTGGGCTTGTTTGCTGGGCAAAAATGTGCATTTTTTTAAAAACAATGGAAGCACGGTGTTTGGACGTCATCTGAGTATCAGGAGTTGTTCATTATAATCCCTAGAGGTGTTCTGACAAGTTTTATGGTTTGGGATGCTGGGGGTGGGCTTTGGTGAACAGTGACAGGTGGGAAGTAAACAAAACAATTCAGGCTTCGCCGGAAGGCCCTGGGCGCAACCTGTTTCGCTGGAAAGGCACGGGCATAGAAATAATAAAAACTCAACTTATCAGATTTACGAGGGAAGGCAGGTAGACACTAATTTAATAAGTTGAACATTGTGTATATACTTAAATGAGCCCAGAAAAACAATCGCGACCCCAAACGGTTCAGTGGTTGATGCCTGATTGTGAATCATACTTTCTGGTAGGGATTTCCACCCAGGTCCACCCTGCCCACCTGGGCACCTCCCGCCACAAACTGAGTTTGCAGGGGTTCTATGCTACAGTTCGCTGCAGGCTTCGTCATTACACCAAGCTGCCGTGGAGGGAGATCAAAACCAAAAATGGGCTGCAGGCCCTCACAAAAGCAAAACAACGCAAAAAAGCAAGTGCCAAGTCCGTAAGGCCAGCAAGGCCCTTACAACTGTTCAGCCAGCGAGGCCTCTACAACGCCTGGCCACCAAGGCTACAACCAAAAATGGGCTGCAGGCCCTCAAAAAAGCAGCACAAAGCAAAGAAGCAAGCGGCAAGTCCATGAGTCAGATCCAAGCGAGCTCAGATGGGAACATCCACAAGTCAAAGCACAAGCTGAGGGGGGGGGGCGGGAAAAACAACCCGAGCAAAAGCAAGGCACAAAAAGAATGCCTAAAACGAGAGTACACAGCACTTCATGCAAAGTGCCTGCCAGATCTCAGCCTACGCTCACTACGCAAGAACTCCAGTTCTACAGCTGAAGCAGAGAACTGATGATTTCTTAGATATACCTAACTAAAGGTCCTGGATACTTAAAAGTGAAAAGCAGTGCAGGTTCGTTTTAGCAAACAGGCATGGTGGGCCTGAGTCAAGGCTCTGTTTTGTTTTTAATTCCTAATGTTAGAGACACTTTATGTACAAGCTGTATGCAATAGCCTTGGTAGCTTTCTCGCCTTGGTTTTTGCCATGGCACTGTCCCGGTGAAGGATGCACGTTTTTGCACGTGTGTGGAATCCGTTTATGATTATGGCGCGTACTGGGTGCTTAAGATGCGGGAATATGTGGCAAAGAGTGTGGTTACCATCAGCAGAAGCATGTCATAGCAAATCACTGTCACTGCAAAGTATAAGTCTCAGCACAACAATCTATAATAAACTGGCTTCCCAGCTTATTGAACGAGACTAGGCAAAACAACCTCAACTGAAAACCAACTAACCAAACCACACGAATCGTCACTGCCAACAATTGAGCGTGACAAGCAGAAGAGAGTGACTGAATCAATACGTTAGTTCTGTGGATAACGTCAGCAAAGCGCCGAGGAAGTGACCTACTTGTATTTAAGTTTGGCTTCATTTCTGTCATTTAGTCTCTCTGTGTGGTTGATTGCTAACAGGCTGGAACTATACCTAGCACCGCCCTTCAAGACACTCTATTACTTATTAGTTTTTGCACATACTATGTGATTTTGTGCCATTCCTACTCCTTGCAACAGAAGGTCTTATGATATCAGGATCTGTGACAAATGTGACTGGTACACTGTTCAGGAAGAGGAGCACATTTTGCTGGACTGTCTGCATGAACATCTTGTTAGCCATCGCACACAGCACCACCAGCTGGTCTTCCCACCTCAATATGAAGATAGCCCAACTCGTTTGAGGAATTTTTTGAACCAGCCAGATATAGATGGTGTGGCCTCTTTTGTGGCTAGTGTCTAGCCCTTTTCCCTTGATTTTTTCAAAAGCCTTTTTGATTTAGTTTCAGGCTTTTTCCAAGCTTCCGCTCAGATGCCCCCCAGAGGCATATATAGCGATGTAACCTTACCTTACTCCATTGGAGTATGAGGATCTTGTGTCTTCTTGCACCTTTGTCTATTCAGGTTAATAATAAACCTGCGTGCCGGGCTGCTGCTTTTCAATGTTGAGCATCATCTGCCCTGAAATCTGAACTCACGTAGACATCCAAAAAGTCCCCCATTGTAACCATAACCATTACAGCACTTACACTTCCGGGGAAGCCTATTGTCCCTATTCAATGTGAAGTTCACAAATAAAACGATTGGTACCGCCTGAAGCCACACTGAAGATTGGTACCGCCTGAAGCCACACAATCAAAACCAGTGCAATGTACCAGTTCAACTGTCAGGAACAGCACAATACTCCGGCACAATATATCAAGCAGCTACCAGCCTTTTCTGGGAGCTCAAGTCACATTATGATTTGTACACGCAGGGGGACACCTCCAAAAAGGAAACGTGTTGTCTGTCTTGCTACTGGCTACTGGCTATTAAAGAGGAGGCTGAAGAAATAGATAAGAGCCTGCATTATCTGTGCCCGTAGAGCCTTGTTCTTTAATGCCAATTAAGAAGTGCCAGTTCAGTATTGGCATCCAACAGCGAAACGTTGAGGCAATGCCACACACACACACACACGCACACACACATACACACGAACATACACAAAAGCAGCACCCAGCTTTTTCCTGCTGCAAGCGTTGGACCTGCTGCACAGTCAGGTGGGACAATGTGGGAAGGCTTTGTGTGTGTGTGTCTTTGCATGCGTGCATGTGTGAGCGTGTACGTCCTTGCCAGTGCCCCCACTGCAAGCGTTGAACCTGCTGCACAGTCAAGTGGGACTGTGCACCCGACCACCGAGCGAGATAGATCATATGCTTTTTTCACCGCCGGGCACCCCCACACCGCGGTAGACCGTATGTTTTTCCACTGTGCACCCTCCACCGCAATAGCAGTCATACTTCTTGACTGAAGGCCTTTTTCTTATCTTGTAATCTTGTACTCTGATTTTTGGTGAAAAGGAATATATCAGTTAGACTTGTTAAGCCTTTGAGCCTGCCAAACTGCATACGTGTTGAAATATGTTTATTTGTATCCATTAGAAACAACACACAGCCATCCTGTTTTGTCATCACCATCGCCCCAAAAAATACCTCAAATACCTTTGTGGCAAAGTATGTACAAAATTGCAAAAGTAGAGGGCTTCATGCGCACATAAGGCAAGGACTCATCAACATTCATTTACCAAGATCACAACTACGGTGTCAGGCACGCGGAAAGCGGAATAAGAAACGGTCTCATATCAACATTCAATGGAAACTTAAACGTACGATTTGTCCTTCTGCAGCAATGTGCCTATCAAAAGAACCTGCACCAACAGATGCTAGCTTCAACTTTGTCATAGGATCAGAAAACCCTTGCTTTCCTCCGTCACTTCAAAGTCACTTCAGAGGAGCTCCACTAGCGTGTTGCACTGGCCAAGTGTCACTCTTCACTTTCACGCGGCCACCTCAGATCTACCTCATAATCATAGCTGGAATTGATCACTGGTTAAGGCCAGCCAAAGAGGCAGGCCGAGGAATACGAGAAACCGCCTTTTGTGGAGACGCCTGCTGGAAGGATGTCTGGTTCTGGTCCTTTCCACGCTTACGGCCTACATCCTCACCACCCACATCCTTGTCACTTGACTTGCTCCAGGTTAGGTTCACCTGCGGGGGAGCAAGATATAATGCACGTGTGTGTGTGTGTGTGTGTTGCATACATGCACGTGTCTAAGGATGCAAGCGTCCACCTTTTCCCATGCCTCTTTCCGTTTTTTCACAAAGCAAGGAACGGCAGACGAGCATGCATTTTAGACCCTGTCATGCATCAGCTATTGGCGACGCTTTCCTGGTCATGAGCGCCATAACACAAGCACCACACACACACACACACACACACACACAAGCACCACATATATATACACACACCTTGTTTTCCGCTGTGCTTTTCTCCCCTGTCACATCACTGCCGCTGGAAGAGTAAGGCAGAAAACTGTCAGAGGCAGGGGTCTGAGGTAGTGGAGCAGGGACAGGCGGGGGGGTGCTGCAGAAGTTCAAGTGCCCGTTCATGGGGGGTGGGGTGGAGGACGGGACGACAGCTTTACCTGAGACAAAAGGGGCAACTTTTATAGTCTGATTAGGGTGTGTATATGTGTGCTTAGATGGGCACGAGTGCTGTCATGCGTGCGGGCACACACAAACACACACAAGCACAGGCAAACACACACAGGCACACACAAGCATACACACAGGCACACACACGTACACGTACACACACACACACACACCTGAACAGCATTCACAATATTCTACTGTGCATTGGGTGGAGTGCCACCGTGCAAATGGGTGGAGGATGGGGCAGCAGCTTAATTGAAAGAAAGGAGCAAATGTACATGGTGCGAAACCACTTTGGATTGCAGCTCTTACAACCCACTGGGGGCTGTAGGTGCAGGGGTTCCATGTTTGCATTTGGATACGAAACAACCTTCTGATCTGTAGATGGGAAGGAAAGACATTTCATTGTACCGGAGTAATGCAAACGTAGACACGCCTCGCAGCCAGCCTCCCTTCTGCTCCTATTCACACTCCCCCTAAGGTCCTACGTATGCATGCACCCTTGGCGTGCAAATCCTCTATCTAATGCAGATTCTGTGCATGCTGGCTATCAATCCACTTCTCAGACCGCTCATGCATTTCAGGGTGGTCAGAGCCGTGTTTTGTGTTTTACTGTCGCCCTGCCATAAAACTACTCAATGAAATATGCCCCAGGCTTCAGGCCAACTCTACTCATACATAGGGTTGGCCAGAACCATATATACACGGTTTATTTAGGGTATTTTTGGCAGGGAAATAACCAAATATACGGTCATATACGGTGTATATATACGGTTCTGGCCAACTCTACTCATACGACACGCCTCTTGTATCTACTGTCAACCTCAATTACGTATCAGTAGGGTTGGCCAGAACCTTACATTTATAGGTATATACGGTGTGCGTAACAATGTACGTATACAGTAGGCATATACGGTGTGCGTACGGTAATTTTAGCAAGGGAATCCCCAAACATACAATCATGTACGGTGCAGATATACAGATCTAGCCAACTCGCCGTGTCAGCTGCTGCTTCCTACCATATAAAGCAGCAAACACTTGCCAGCAGTGATGCAGGTGAGTATTGGGAAAACACACACACAATGTCAGCCAAAGTGTCAGATGCAGCTGAGTATTGAAGAAACACACAACGTCAGCCAAAGTATCAGATGCAGCTGAGTATTGAAGAAACACATAATGTCAGCCAAAGTATCAGATGCAGCACGCAGCCCTACCTGCATGGTTTGACCTCGAGCTCATACTCCCTGACTGAGAATAACGAACGCCCGCTGATCCAGCTGGTGATGGGTGAGCCATGGTGGAGGAACGTACAAAGAGGCCCTACATGCACACACACAGACACACACACACACACACACATACACACACACACACATGAGCATGTGGAATGACAAATAGGAACCGCTCGTGTGTTTGGAAGTGTAGGGGGATGTTTCAAGAGGTCCTACGCGTGCACAGCATGTGGTACGACACAGTTAAAGCCCCTTGCGTGTTTGGAGGAGGTGAGTTTGATTTGCTGTGTGTTTGACCTCAGATCCACTCATAACATTCTTGATCAACCACAACATGCAGCATACGTTATGTCAAAACAACCAAGTATCTGCCCCACCCAAACGCAAACACGCCGTGCCCAGCTACATGCAACACCATACACAATATCACAAAATCACAGCCAATACACCTTAACGCTCAACCCAGACATAGTATTGAGCACACATATGCTCCCTCCCCCTCCCTTTCTCTCTCTCTCTCTCTCTCTCTCTCTCTCTCTCTCTCTCTCTCTCTCTCTCTCTTCTCCCTCAATATATCTCAAAAACTGTACCACGTGCACAATGCACGTACCTGCTGTCCGGCTGGAGCTTTGCCAGTGGGCGTCTGTGCTGTGGGCCTAGCACTCTGTGGCCGCCCCCCCTTAGCAGGGGATGGTGGGTGGCACTTTTGGGGGGTGCCATTCTTGCCGCTCGTGTCCTTAGACTGGTGGCGTGACTTGAGCATAGCTGCTTTCTCAGCTTGGTCGGCCTCATAGGCGTCTTGGAGGCTCAGTAACGCTTCCTGTGTGTGTGTGTGTGTGTATGTGTGTGTGTCATCACAAACGTCTTGGACACTTAGTGCGCCTCGTCAAGAAAAAGGCGGCAGGAGGACCTTTGCCTAATTTACTCATTTACAGTGCACTGAGTGCCTCTTGCTACATGTTTTCACCCATACCCATACTGCCCATACCCCTGTTCACCCTCACCCCT
>Ga0307945_1000292_pt1 | contig 33002 bp, 33 predicted proteins | sample OrgLakmetagen228_FD_201818 | JGI IMG/M metagenome (GOLD analysis project Ga0307945, IMG submission 201818) | Saline water microbial communities from Organic Lake, Antarctica - #228 | ecosystem: Environmental > Aquatic > Non-marine Saline and Alkaline > Saline | place: Antarctica: Organic Lake...
AGTAGTGGCTGTAACAATGTACTAGCTCATTGTGGGTTGCGCAATGCTCAAGTACCCGCGCAATGCTGGTACCTGTAATTCAAAGCCATGCAAGCTTGCTGCTGGGGGTCTGCACAATGGGGTCTGCGCAATGCCCCTGAGAAAGCTCTGCGCACCTCAATTGCTGCGCAATTGGGGGTGCGCAATGGCAAACTTTTCCCACTGAAAAAAAAGGGTGCGCAAACCCCGCGCAATGCACTCGAAACAATTCATAAAAATCAGGGTGCGCATTGGTCACGCGTTAGTACGGTATTATTTACATATTTGGAATCCTGACGGCAAGAGCTGTCGATTGGTATATAAATGAGTCGATTCTGAGGGGTTCAGGGGGGGGGTCCAGAGGGGTTCAGGGAATTGGGGGGGGTGCTTCAGAATTTTACTGGGCCACTTTCACGAAATAATAAATATATCTCCGGTTCTTTAGCTTGAGCCCGTTCAATTGGCACCCTTGTTGGGTGATTTCATTAAGGAGGGGGTCTGGGTGCCTGGTCACAGAAATGCATGGAATGCCCCCAATTAGGCCGCGGGGGTATGTTGAGGCAAACTACCAGCAATTAATTCCAAACTTGCTGTTCTTGTATTGCATAATATTCAGGCTTGTGCTCAGACGGTCAGACGTTCAGACGGTATGGTACTATGAGTACGGTACGGACCATCTCTTTGTAAAAGACGGCGTATTTTTGAAATTTAGCGATTGTAACTTACCGTCTAGACGGTACAATACGGTACGGTGTACGGTACGGTGCCAAGCTGGCACTGCCAGTGCAATTTCGGCCTCAGAATGGCCTCTCCGCCCCAACCTCCCATTTTTGCTCCCCGGTGTGCTCCTCCCATGTGCTGACGCCACACAATGCTTCCATGAATGATCCTGAGGCTGGGTTGGGGCTGCATCAGCTCGGGGGCTGGCACTGCCAGTGCAAGCTTGGCCTCAGAAAGGCCTCTCCGCCCCAAACACCTCCCATTTCCACCTCCATCATGCTCCTCTTATGTGCTGATGTCACACAATGCTTCCCTGAACGACCCTGAGGCTGGGTTGGGGCTGCATCAGCTCGGGGGAAGGGCCCAGCAGTGGCTTGCATGGAAACTCAAAAGTCGGACGCAGTACTTGATTCCTAATTAATAATTAGCGCTTCATACTTGAACAATCGTTGCAAAAAGAAAACGATTGTTTTTGGGTCGAAATTGGAGCCAAACCGCCAATTTACACCAAATCCGCACTGTACGGTGACCACCGTCCTGTACGGTTCGAGACCGTACTAGTTGACTCCACCGTATTGGTTCAGTACGGTATGGCGTATTACGGTACGGTACCGTAAGTACGGTCAAAATTGCTCTAGTACGGCATAGTCGCACAAGCCTGATTATATAACAAAATTATGTAAAAAAATGCTTTGGCAAAGGTTTTGGCTGGATTTGTGCACTAAACAGGTGGTCAGTGCAAGAGCATGCGCATATTAGTTTTGCCCTATAACTCTTCAGGTATTTATTATTTGGCAAAAGAACTGTGCAAGTAGATAGCTGCTTTCATTTTGAGCAGATTGACACCCTTTCTATAAGTGTGAGGGGTCAGGAAGGGGCGTTTGGGGAGGGGGTCATTTTGGGCCGGGGGCTTGAAATTTACACATGACTGTCAGGATTTCCATTGCTTATCCAAATGTTGCTTGACATTCCTTTTGAACCATAAAATTGTTTGCAGTGGCTCACGATGACTTGCCCTATGCTGATGCATCTGGTCAAGCAGACGATGTGTATGGCCCCGTGAAACGTGCCGGCAAGTTCGTTGCCACCAATCGCACAGAGGGCATCAGCACAAGGTACGTTCATTTACTGTGTGCTCCACGTCAGCTGGCATGCATACCAAGATGTGGGGCACATAAAACTGCTATCACTCGCCTGTCAGTTTTTGGTTGATATTAGAAAAAGCAGGCCGAGGACAGTTTTTGCTGCACACTCCATAACAGAACAAGCACACTCGCAAGCGCGCGCAAGTATGCGACAAACAGGGCAGCAATGATGCCACTTCGACCACCAGTGAAAGAGCATGACTAGCCTCTAACTACCTGCAACGCCTGATGCACGCAGTGACATCGTGTTACGTGTCTTGCGCAACTACAACAACTATATGTTGCGTAACCTTCAACGGGGCTACACGCGCAAACAACTGGGGATCAACCTTTTCAAAGTTAGTAGCGTCCAGCTGTGTAGCTATTTCTCCCTTTGTGGCATTCTATGATACAAAGCTCGAGTGTTTTGTCGAAGGGCTTTTTTAAAGTGATAAGATGCTCTTTTTTGCCCTTGATTACGCAGCAGTTTCTTTTTTCCCGCGTAAAATGTATGGGCAATGTGAGAAGTAGTGCAGATGCAAAGGTCTTAAAAGAAGGCGTTCAAAGCGCTATTGCACCTTACGTTTTGATCTGAATAATGGTCTGGCTGTGGCTTAGTAGGAGGAAGAGCGCGTGAGAAGAAACTGTCCAATGTGCCCAGCTCAGACTTCATTTTTGGTTTGTCTGTGTGCCCTGTTAGGAGCAGCGCATACGTGCCGGAGACAATATCAGGAGATTGCGGGAGACCTGCGCTGGGCACATCAATAAACACATGAAGGTTAAGAAGAGGTGTGCAATTTTTGGAAGTATCTGGATGGACAGAGAGCTTTGATATCCTTAAGGCTGCAAGTGCATCTCCTCAGCAACAGAAAAACGGCCAAAAGTAAGAAGTGTCCTTCACACCAAGAGCCTACAACCTTGAAGCGTGCGCTTCTTTGTATCTGCTGGCAGGCAAAGCTCCAAGCCCGGCAACCACAAGCGGCATGGCATCAGTCTGGCAGACGCATTGGAGCTCAAGGTAATTGTTTTTGAGGTGGGCTTTGATTACATCAACCGCATCTCTCTGGACATACAAGATAGGGGGTTGTGGATGCAATTCATAAAGTTTTTCTTTTTGCCTTCACGGGATTTTACAACATGAGGTACTCTTTCCCTATGTAAATGTGCCGTACGTACTCATGCTCTCGTAAGTGTTGCTGCTTTACAGACAGCGATAACGCGGTAACAGTACAAGCTTTGGTCCCAGAGGATTTTTGTATCGAACTCCTCACACATCTGTGCCCTTCTCATTTGAAGCTAGGGACCGCTCCTATGCTACCTTGTCACAGGGCAGAGAGATCTGTGCATCTGTGCCCTTCTCATTTGAAGCTAGGGACCGCTCCTATGCTACTACCTTGTCACAGGGCAGAGAGCTGGCTGCACACTTCTCATTTAAAGCTAGGGGCCGCTCCTATGCTATACCTTGTCACAGGGCAGAGAGCTGGCTGAACACATCCGCCATAATGCGGAAGAGCTGACAGTCAATGGACGAGCTGTTGTGGAGCAGGTACTTCGTGCTCTCTTGCCACGGACCAAAATTTGTTTGATGTTATTTCAAAGTTTAAGTTGCAACAGCTAGTCCTTCCTTTCTTCCTTCCCCTGACATACAGTGTACCAGTTACCAAAGCACGTGTTGAAGCTAACAAGCTGAAATGTTGTCCTGGGAGACTTACACAACAAACGATGCGAGCTCTATTCCCCCAAACCACTGATTTCCCACTGTTTACCCTAATACCGAGCACATTAAGGCCGGCCAAAGTATTGAAAGAACACACGTGCATGATCCTCTGCTCCAGATGATGCGAGGCCACCTCAGTGCGGCCGACTTGCAAGCTATGAGTGGACACATACAAAGCCACGTTGACTCATTCTGCACGAGCTGGGTCAGGCACCTGGAGCAGGTAAGAGCGATTAAAACATAACATGTGCAAGCAGTGGTGTCACCACACATGCAGCTTGATTGTGGAGCGGGGTACTGTAAAAGAGCTCCAGCCAACTCCAACTGACCTTTTTCTTGTATTGTGTCCTTCATCGCCTAGAGAACACAGCCTTTGAGCTTTCAGGGGCCTAGAGCAGGTGAAGCATTCCTTAGAGGTCATCACTCAGACTCCTGATTGCCTTGTTGATAATACGTTCAGCCTTTTGAAGAAGGGTAGGGCTGTGGGCGGCCATCTTTGCTGTGCTTTTAGATTCATTACACACAAGAGATATTTAAACCCATTACGGTTCCAAGGAGTGGGTTGCGGCCTTCAGAAACCATGAATGGCTTGTAAATAAAAGTGCTGCTTATTCCAAAAACATTTTTCTGGCTGCACAAATGTATGGAGATTATACAAGTGGACCACCCATCAGATATGCAGATATAGAAGCAATTTTCAAAAGCATTCACTCAAGTATACATAACTTCACACGCAGGGCTTTCTCTGTTTAGAAGGCCTTGCATTTGCACCGCTGCGCTTGTGGAGTAATCGCAGTGATGTTCCAAAATTATGAGGCAATACAAGGAAAATAAGAGTATGAACTTCACTGTCTGGTAAATGTAGCCACGCATGCACGTAAGAATTAGGACATGATTGCTGGTCAAGATGGCGGTAGACAAGTAGTCGTTTAGTATGTTGAAATGGACCACGACTGGTTTATGGTTGAATGTTGGCCGTTATGTGTGAGCACTTGCCAATCGGTGTGTAGAAATGTGTGCGTGTGTGTTTGAGTGTGTGTGCATGTGTGTATCTACAGACAGCTGTTCGTGCTTGTGTGTGTTGTGTCAAACATTAATGTGAGTTTCTTAGTACCTTATCATTGCCTTTTGTATGACTCCTCCTTCTCTTTGCTTCTGTCACTTACAGAGTTTTATAGAGTTTACAGATAAAGCCATCAGTCAATTCCGTCACTTACATGCATGTGCTGCATGCGCCTCCTGTTCCTTGCACCAAGGCCTTGTAACCCAACTTTTTGGGTGATGTCACAACACGCTTCAAAAGGAAGAGTGGAGCGAGGTGGCGGATTACCTACAGCTCGTGCCTTCATGTTCAACACACAAATTACAGTATCAACGTTCAGTTAACGCCAATATCGTGATTTGTGGTCACACTTCAATGCACGAGACCGGCAACCTGCAAACAGGACGGGCGGGATGTGGTTTGTTTACACCAATCACAGAAAAGATGTACTACATGCAGGCTCTAAAAACGGCTTTCCTTGCAAATGAATGAAAAGAAGCACTTTGGATCATACTCTGCCACAGATAGAGGAGGGAAAATCTGTGCTAATCGGGGGGGGGTCAACAAAAGCCTGTTGGTTGGGGGATTCAACAAGTTGTTGGGTCGGCCCAGAACCGGCACCAGACGAAAATTGCGATTAGCAATGTTTGAAAGGGGAGCATGCATGTAGACATGGACAAAACCATGACATAAATAATATAGCATGGAGCTTGGTGGAAGTTCTTATCAACCTTTGAGAATAAAGAACCAAGTCCGTTCTAGGCTCCAGATTGCTGCCAATTAGCTCGTATGCCAGTCCAACGCAAAAGGATGATGTGCAGAGGATTGGAAGCTTGTTACATAATGGCGCAAAGATATTTGTGCTGTACTTGTCCAGCATTCACGAAATCCCTCTGCAGTCTAGTAGCCTCAGAGTACTTTATCTCAACAATGTAGTGTTACATTGAAGTTTGCCATGAGGATTTTTGGCTAGAATTAGATGTATAATCCATGATATGGATCATCTTCAGCTTGACTACGTAAAGCTTAGTGCTAATTTCGAGCATTACATTCAAGATATCCATATTGATTACCCTTTCTACTCAAAAGCAAGGGTTTCTGAGGTGGAAAAGTTGTATGGCTCTCGCTCGTTACTGAAGTGGCTCCTTCTCCTCAATTTATGTGGCAAGTGTTTTTTACTGCTGTTATTTTTTCTTATTATTTGTTTACAAAAAGATCCAGCATAAATTACTGAATGCTCAAAGTACAATGTAACTTGGATTAAAAAGAACTATGAGACAATGCCTTCCCCTCTACCCTAGAGCTTCTTTTATTAAACGGCTATGGTAGTCGCTACCTCGGGATACCACCATTAACAATGGTGCACCTGGTACTACATAGTCAGGCTGAGAAAGCAGTTCTGTCAGGGTCCAATGCTCTTTAATCTCTCTCCATCTAGGGGCTCCAGGGCCGTACCTACACATGTGGCAGTGCAGGCGCATTCAGTAGGAAAGCATACACCTGATTGAGTATGCCTGTTTACAAGGAGCATCCCAGCATAGAAGACAGCAAGACAGGGAAAACAAGTGTTGTAGAGAGAGAAAATAAAGGCCCATTCCCTTCTGGCATTATGGCTTGCGTGCGCCTCTTCTGTCTTAATGCTAGAAACCTTAGGGTAGCAGGACCAGAAAACAAAGAAAAAACGCACACGCACTTGTGTGCTAATAGGTACATGGATGCAATAAATAGGTTGTATAAGGAAACTAAGAGCAACAAATAAGACTCGTCCCACCTTTTAGGGGTCTCGTCGTAAAAATTAGTCGGCCACGTGCCATGCCGCAGCACCTCGATTAGCTGGCCTTGGTTGAGGGGCTTGCCCGTGTTGCTCAAGTAGAAAAGCAGCACCCGATCTACGAAAGGCGTGCAACCAAAGCGTGTTAGTAGTATGTGTATGTGCCAGGCCTGTCCTCTCACTTTCTGCCATATTCATATTCACCTGCCTTGCTCTCTTGCATCATCCAGCCCACCCCCTTCTGCTCTCTATAAACCTTTCACCCCTTTTTGTCACATTTAGGTAGAGAGACAGACACACACACAGAGAGAGAGAGAGAGAGAGAGAGAGAGAGAGAGAGAGCGAGAGAGGGAGAGAGAGAGAGAGAGAGAAAGAGAGAGAGAGAGAGAGAGAGAGAGAGAGAGAGAGAAAGAGAGAGAGAGAGAGAGAGAGAGAGGGAGAGAGAGAGAGAGAGAGAGAGAGAGAGAGAGAGAGTGAGAGAGAGAGAGAGAAAGAGAGAGAGAGAGAGAGAGAGAGAGAGAGAGAGTGAGGGAGAGATGCTACTAGACCTGCGTCACAACCTAAAATAGAAAATGAATGTAGGTTATATTATTTTTACTTCAATCCATAATGATACACGCTAAAGTTGTCTACTTGATCGCATGCTTCACTAGACTTCCAGTAAAACGACACTGCCTGAAAATCCACCTCTGGTGTAGGCGTGCTCTGAGTCCCACTCTAAGGGCGGTGCATCTGTACCAAACATCTGCAAGGTGTGAGGGAGGAGAAGAGGACGACACTGCTTAAAAACAGACGTTGCTCATCAAGGTATCAATCTGGCATTTTTAAATGATATTGTCTGCCTTGTCTAAGCAAACACATCACTCATCGCAACAGCTGCTGTATAAGCGAGTAAGCAGAGGAGAAGGACAAAGCAGGCGACAGAAGGTAAACAAAAGAACGCTGCAGCATCAATACTAAATGCTCACGCTTGCAAACTAACAATTTTGTAATCCTGCAGCTGCTTTTTCATTCGCCCAATCTTGTCTCATTTCGCCCACCCAACAGGGCTCACCACGTCTAGATGCTGTCCAACGGTGGCACTTTCATGGAACTCCTCAATAGTGTCCTGAGCCATGCCGGCCTCAGGATATGCGAGCACCACCGGCCAGCACAAGCTGCCATCCCTCTCTAAACTGGGTCGCCACTGGTCACCCTTGGTGCGCACCTGAAGTGCACCGTATCAGACATGCACACTCTGTTCACGCCCACTCTGCACTTGCCGACTGCACATGAGTCAAACACTCTGTTTTTGCTGCAGAAGCAGGAATGGCAAAGAAAACAGCTACGCAAAACATCTTTGCCCCCTGCTTCAGGCATAAGTACAGACATGTTCAACATGGAGGTTTCATGCATGCTGTTCTGTGAGGGTGTGCTGAGGTTGCAGGCTCCATTACAGCCGTGACAAGCAGGTGCTGGAATTGCTTGACAAGAAAGCTCTTGTTTTGAGATTGCTGCTCTCACTGGCACAACAGCAAGCCTACATACCTGAGGTGCTGTGAGCTTGATGCCGCGCAAAGTGATGGCATGGGCCAGTACCTTTGCAGGCAGCGAGGCGGCAGCCTCTGCCGCTGCTGCTTTTTCCTTTGCGATGGCAAGCTCTGCAACCTTTGCCCTAGCCTCCTGTTTAAATGACACGATATGTGAGATGCGTTGCAAAGAAGTAGAAAGGGTCGTGATGTGTGCAGCCAAGCGTTTGGGAGTGAAGCAAAGGTTGCCTTTCTCCAAAAGTAGCAATGCTTGCATGTGCACGTGAGCTTTTTGTTCCCAACCCATGCTAGAGTTTCCACAACACTTTCTTGCTGTCTCAAGGCGTAGCAGCACACAATCGTTTACCCAAGCGAATTCATCACCAGCACAGCTCACTTTTTGTAAGGCATCAAGCTCAGTCGTGGGTGGTTCCACGTGCTTCCGTCCCCTCTCACACAGCTCTTGGCAAAGTGCGTGCTCTCCCAGTGTTAAGGCTGCCCGAGCTGCACGAAAATAGGCCTGCTCCGTGCATTTGTAGAGCAGGGAAACGCATGATATGAACCCTTAAGTAGGAGGCTGAGTGTAGTGAAAAGTGCACCTAGTGCATTTTAGAAGTGCACCTAGAAGAGAAAAGTGCACCTAGTGCATTTTACTAAACACCGTGTTCAGCCTTGCGCTACGATCGTGAGACGTAGATTAGAAATGAGAGAGGAAAACAACACCTGACTGCTTTTGATGGCACTCTGATCTAGCGTGCTTAGGGTGCATGTGCCTCGCATCATATACACAAGAATCTCAGGCGAGCATAGCTGAAGCTTCCAACACATTCTCGTCAGGCTGAAAGTCACACTAAAATCACTCACGTTGCTAGACAGCTTATTATACTGCACAAATCACTATACTTCTTCCCAAAAATATTAACATGATACGGCAAGCTCACCTTGGCATTATATGGATCTAGCTTGATGGCTTCTTGCCCGTCCTGCAGGGTTTTCCTCCAGTTCCCTGCAGCGTCAGTGTTAGAACTCTAGGCTGCTTGTTGCTTGCAGCTTTAAATCTTTGACTGCCTCATGCAATACAGCCTCGACTGTTCCACACAATACCGTGAGGGAGCTCAAAAAATTGCAGAGTTAATGCACAGGTAAATGGATGCAGCAAACATGCCGTTTGCAGTACACTGATTGTGCACAATCCAAGTTATGTCAAGGAACGTCGTAGAGCACCAACCATCGTCCAATAAGACTGCACACTTCAGCAGCAGAATGAGGTTACGCGTCTCATTGCTCACCTAACAACGATGCGACATGGGCTCTGTTACAGAGGAGGATGGCGTTCAGTGCGGTGTCACTGCATTTTTCTGCCAAGCCCTGAGAGGCAACACACAACACAGAGCAAACAGGTATTTAAAAGCAGAAGTTGAGAGAGAGGGGAGCACACATAGGATTGCGTGGTAGAATGTTGGAGAAAGGGGCACCACTGCAAGGTGTAAAAAGGTTGAGCCATAACGCACCTTAGTGTACAAATCTGCAGCCTCCCGCAGCAGTATCTTGTTTTTAACCTTGACCCCCATCTGCAGCTTCTTGTTTCCGTTCACCTGTGCCCGTGGATTGTGCTTGTATTATATCAGAGGGAGTCAACTGGGGAAATGTCCAAATATGTGCCTTTTTTGCACTCAGAAACCGGCCATTCACAGCCCCTTCATCCAATTGAAACCATTTTTGCTTTGAATGAAAGCTTGCAATATGAGCTGTACGAGGATGTGCTTACATCCATGTAAGTCACAGTGTGCGCAACCTGACAGGTGTTCAAGCTCACCCTGACCACCCTTGCCGCGCCTAATGGTGCGGCTTTTCATGAGAAAACAGCATATATTTGTGTATATCACCAACCACTTTACCGTTTGACTCCATTTCTTTTGCAAGGATATTTATTTGTAAAAGGGGTCCATACCACCTAAAATCATGTAATTTGATGGAGTTGGTGAACAGCTGTGGAGATTTTGTGGTTAAAAATGGGGTTCACGCCGTGGGCAATTAGGCATGTGCGCCACAACTGGCAGTTTTCAAGCTCGGGTGTAGCCAAAACCTCTGGGTGCCAAGTTTAGAAACTGCCAGTTGCGGCGCACGTACTCAATTCACATTTCAAAAGTACCCCTGTTTAGGGCCTCAGTTGACCCCCTCTGATATTATATGTACTTTATTAATAGATTTTGCGCTTTTGAAGCAAGCACAACTGAATGCTCCTAGGTGCATCACGGATTTTCAGAAACCCTGGATAAGGTCAAGGACATGCTTGTCAACGTTCTGCGGGCATAGTGAGAGCGCTAACACATTACAGCTGCAAATGTTCACTCACTTTTGAGGTGTGAGCCCTCTCCTCAGGGGTGCATTCCTCCCGCATGGCTTCCATTGCCATGTAGTCGGGGTGTTGCTCTGTATTGGACGGCAGAAGGTATGAATATTACTAGGCTTTTGGGAACAGTTGCAAGTAGGACGTGGAGGGTCGCTTGTGTGTGTGAGTGTGAGTTCGTGTGTGTGTGTGTGTGTGTGTGTTTGTGTGTGTGTGTATGTGTGTGTGTATGTGTGTTTGTGTGTGCATATGTGCGTGTGCATGTGTGCGTGTCGTATGTGTGTATGTGTATGTGTGAAAGTATGGTGCGTATGTGTGTGTACATATGTGTATGTGTGTGTGTGCTGCATGTGTGTGTGTGTGTGTGTGTGTGTGTGCGCGTGTGTGCGCGTGTGCGCATGCGTGTTTTGCGTTAATTCCAAGCAATGGCTGCTACCAACCTGCATTCTCTGGCATCTCATCCCAAAACATGGCCGGCAGTTCCATGTTATCCAGGGCCGGTGCCGGTCCGTGAGGTCTTGTCGAGTCATTGTTGCACTGAATTTCTTCAACGTCGTCTTCTTCGCAAGCGTGTTCCTTGTTCAGCTTCTCCAGCAATTCCTTTTCCACAGGCATGGCTGAATGGAAGTCCCATGAACCCTGCTGGACTTGTTTGGGAGGCATTGTTTGGGCTTCAACAGACCGAATTTAAATAGCCCGTTTGGTTTATTGGTTCATTTTAAATTGTCATAATAAATTGCAAATGGCTGATATTGAAGATGGTCAAGGTGTGAAGCAAAGTGCATGCTTACAGTTTGCTTGCACATGAACACGCGCATGTGCACATAGGAATTGTATCTGCTTGAGCCTCTCACAAAGACACGCGCATGCACATGTGCACACACATACGCGCACACACCTGCGCAAACACATATTTCGTGTGTCCTGGTTCCATCCGTAGACCTGCCAAGCTTTCAATGTACGACGGTAGCGGCACTGGTCTCAAACCAGGCACTCTGCCCTCGTCTGCTGCCTCTGGTATATGATGCACAGCTGGGAGCAGCAGAAAATGCAAGCCGCAAGCGAAGCGCTGCAATTGACCCTGTCAGAGCCTTGGGAGGAAAAGCGACGGTGTGTGCGTGCCTTCATTCCTGCTATTCTTGGGGGCAAGGCACTTGTTTTTGCCCAGGAAATTTCTGGGCCAGGAAATTTTTTGCTGTGTGTACATTTACCCCAACTCTGCTGCGCAATCCTGTGAGCGATGAGAAAAACCTGGGTCGTTAAAAGCAACTGATATGTGTGTGCCAGTTGATGGTCCTGCCTTTTACTTCAAAGCTACTGGCATTCTGTGACATTCTGCTGTTTGGATGTACGTGTTCTTTTTTGATGGCCCACAGGGTTCTGAGAGTCTATCAAGAACTTGTTATGGGTGAACATTGTTGCAAATAAGCCTTACACAAGCCTTACAATCACAAAGCCAGAGGGTCGCCCCTTTGGGGTACGTTCATGTACTGGGCCCAGAAAAGAACGAGCCTTTCCTTTGTCATAAACTTGAATTCACCATCAGAAATGCCTTGCTCCCCTCATGTAGGAAAAGCACTGGGCACATCACCTCTCAAAAAAAGAAAATGCTCACGCTCTGGTGCTGCCAAGAGACTCGCTGGGACGGTGCAGCTGGGAAGCTTTCTTGAACGCTTTGCAGCAATGCCCGGGCGCTCCTGCATTTGCTGCTGAGGTGCAATTACGAGGCACGCCATCTCTTTCTCCCCCAGGACCGTCAGGTGCGAGGTGCTCCCTGACGCCTTCACAGGAAGGTACATGTGTACATGTGTATCATATTGCAGCTTGTTGGATAGGCAAGACGGTTTCATAGGGCAAGAAAAGGGCACCGGAAAACGAGGAAAAATCAGGGCAGTAATAGACTAATTGAGGTCAGATCAAGCTTGATGATCTGCAGGAAAAGGAAGAGCAGAGAAGTATACTAACAGCATTGTGCTGATTTTAATGGCACAATGAAGCAACTCTGATGCAAGCAGTTTGAACTCGCTGTGAAGCAGGGCTACGAGCAACGAAGCAGACTAACCTCGTAAGCCTTGACAAAGCGCAGATTAAAAATGCATGGCAAAGAAGGAGACATGCAATTTGTGCCAAAATGCAATGTCACACATCTACAAGAGTTGTAATTTCCAGCTTGCTTTTATGCTGTCTTGTGCCACAGGCATATGTCTCTCTGGTGCTGCTGACTTTATTGAAGTGCAATGCGGTGAGAATGGTGGGGCTGCCTTCCACATCTATGAGTGCAAGGCAACCCAGCAACTTAAAGCCTCGCACCGCGTGCAGGTGTGCTCCATACTTGACAGATGTTAGATGTGATCTTAGGAATTTTCTTAAGGGCAGGCACGCTTGTGATTCTACTTCCATAGCTTTTGCTATTTTTGTTGAAGGAGTGAGCACTCATTTGTGGTCTATTGTCGGGTTGCTGGAACAAATTTGTTGAGTTCAGTGTACAACAGATGAACTCCGGTCCTTGTAGCGCAGTAAAAGGAACATGCTACGTTATCACTCTTGCTTTTTATCTGTGTTTCTGTGTTGTTTCTCCATTCCTTTATTTTCATTGTCCTCACAATTTTGCTCTTAACTTGAGCTTTTCTTCTTCTTTGCTTGTTTCTTTCTTTGTTTCTCTTAAAGCAAGAGTGAGGGACTTCAAGCAGAGTGCGCTTTCCTTGGTCCCTCGCCTACTGCGTCTCACGATGCAAACCAAAAAACGGTTTTTCCGTAAATTCTGGAAGAGTAAATGCTCTTCATGTGTTAATTGTTTTGGCTTCCAACGTCTGACTGCTCACAATTTATGATGGACTCATCATTTTGTACTGCTGTGCCTCTCAGGCCAGTTATACATCTGACATCTGACTGTTTCTGCAGGTCTTGAGAACTCCTCACGGTTCTTTATATTCCTACACCTGCTCACAGGTTGTGCTGTATTACATGCTCATTAAGGAGTTCTTGCAGCAAGCTGGCGGTCTATGCCTAGCTGGTGCCGTGTACCCTCTAGACCGCATCAGCTACCACTGCCACCTGGTCAGGACTAACATCCAAGGCTTCAGGGTCGTCGAGGCACCAGTGTGTGTAACCCTCAGCAAATCCGAGGTGAGTTACCGACAGGTTTGCTTACACTCAATTGTTTGAAATCCCTTCAAATTAATCAGTGACTTGCGCGCAGCTCCTTCCCACACAGCTAAACAATGTCTGGTCTGAATTGGTGCCAACACCTTGAGTTCCTGTAAGTTTTGCATGCAATGTTGTTTTATTTGCAGTTCTATTGTCAGGGTTTGAGGGCTGAGTTCGGTCTTCCATTTCTTAGGGTTATTTGGATTATAACCGGGGGAACTGAACGTGGCCACTCTTTTTTTTTGCAGGCATGTTTGTTTGCACTGTCATCTGACGCGACGCACATCAACTTATGATTGTTCAAGAGTTCACAAACCCCTTAGGGTGCCTGCTTGCAGGTTTCTGGACTTCAGAGGAGTCTCACCCCAGTTCTACAAGCAAACAGCAACCACCTGCTCCGAGTCGAAGGCATGTGCCAGAACCATCGTCAGAGGCGACAGGAGCAGCAGCAAGGACTCCCCCCATCTTCCCCCCCAAATCCCTTAGAGCCCCCCTTAGGTTTCTGTGTGGGAGCGCACTGCAATACGTGCTCAATGCAGGTGGGTTCTTAATGTATAGCTGAGATAACACCTATTATGTATAGATGAGATAACGTACATAGTCGCTTTTCAGTTCGCGACATGATGCTGTCTTGTATATATCTCTTCTTTTCATGACGACCGCAACTTATGCAGCAATTAAAAGACTCAGCGCAAAGAATGGTTTTAACCAGCCTCTTAATAAAAGACTCGCAAATGCTTTTGATTATGATGATGATGATGACGATGATGCTGGCGATGATGATCAAAACATATCCTGTGGTTAGTGTGTTGCACCAGCTACCGTCCAACCTGCGCCTAGCCAGTGTGTTTGAGTGTGTGTGTGTGTGCATTATCATCTTGGCCAATACTAGGCAAGTACTCGCATGCAAGCTGCCGTTGTCCCTCTATCCGACATCTGGTAATGCATGGTTTCAAGCATGTGAAGGGCTGCAAACAGTGTTATCTGATTTCATGCCAACAATTTAGGAGAAATGCTGGGCTCACCTTACTCATGGTGAAGGGGCGCTGCAACTCAGTGGCTGCAGTGCAGACCAGGCGGAGGAACTGCATGAAAAAGGCATCAACTCCTTGCTTGCGCTAGGTGAGACGCTCCTGCCAATTTTTTGATGCTGTATGCCTAGTGCGCTTGTCAGTTGTGGTAGCTTCTCGCTACTGTTTCTCAGGGCATGAACATAATGGATGCACACTCTGTGTGTTGTCCGCCAAAAAGCTCCACTAACAGGTACAAGGCCACAATCCATCAGAGTTGTGCACCGCTTTCATTGTAGGCCCTAGGTTGTCACTCTCATGTTCAATCACAAGAGCATCAGGGAAATCCTCCTTTCCGAATCACATTATTTCATCCATGTGATCTTCCTGTTGGTCCTCACTCATCCCTTCTACTGCCTTGATTTCAACCCTTGCAGCCGCTGCCCCCTTGAAAGATGTACAGGACGCCTTAGACCTGGGGCAGGGAAATCCTGTTGCAGAGGTTCTGCAGGCGTATGCACAGGTGCGCAGCACACGAACCGCTGATGGGAAGGGCTTGAGAAAGGAGGGAGAGGTGGAGCTCCACCCGCGTGCTGGGCCAAGTTCCTTGCCTCGACCGGTGCCTGAGCTTGTGCAGGTCTTCATGTCCGTCCTGGTGGACCGGACGTTTGAAAGCGATGGCAGCGTAGCGGGTCTGGCGGCTTGGGTGAAAAATGCCTGCAGCAACAGCAGTAGCGACGGCTGCCTTTCTTCTGCCCTGATCAATGATGAGCATACAGCCAGCCCCCCGGAAGCTTTGCCCTTGCATCGTTCGTGTGCAGCAGCAGGCAGCGTAAAGCCACGCGTCACAAAGAGCAGCATGGTAGACAAGCCAAGGCTTGCTGGGCAGAGCGCAATAAATGCAGCAGCCCCAGCAGCGGCAGCAGCATCCCAAGCAGCAGCAACAACCCCATCAGCAGCAGAGTACGAAGCCCGAGAGCTGGAGCTGCTTCTTGTGTTCCTCTGTAAGCTGCGCGCATCTTTCCAGCAAGCTGGCAAGAGCAATAGCGTCCTCCTCCACTTTTACTTCCACTCCCACACACAGCTGCATGTGCTGCTCACTCGCTGCATGCGGCTTGCAAGCAAGCACACCGGCAGTGACGTGTACGAGCAGCTGATGTGGCTGCCAGAGCTGCTAGGGATGAGAACAGGGATTCCAGGGGAGCAGCAGATGCACAGCACCCTTGAGGCAGAAATGGCCAGGTGAGGCTCTTGAGGATGCCTTCTACTCTCTCTCTCTCTCTCTCTCTCTCTCTCTCTCTCTCTCTCTCTCTCTCTCTCTCTCTCTCTCTCTCTCTCTCTCTCTTTTTCTCGCTTGCACGTGCACGTGCACGTGCACGTGCACACACACACACAATCTACTTTGACCGATTCCAAATAGTAGTCCAGAATGCAAGTTCCTGAAACTGCCTCACTGCAGGTACATAACGAAGTGGGAGGGGACGGACCTTGCTACTGCCACCCAACAAGTGTGGGTGTGTGGCAGAGACAAGTTCTCCTGGGATGGGTTTGGGTGGCCACTCACAGCTGAACCTCCTGGCGCTGCCCAGAGCGCAAAGCAGTCCGAGAGCCTGCCCCCTACTGTTTTGTGGTTAGCCTTCCATCCTCGTCTGCACAGCAGCAGCAGCAGTGCCAGCACCGCCAGCTTCCTGCCAGACCCAAGCACGATCCCTTTAGACTTACGGCTCAAAGATGCCGCCACACCTGAGAAGCTGCATGCAATGCTGCAGCAAAACGTCTGTGCCATGCAATGGCTCAGTGAAAGAATGACCGACCTCAGCCCCAGCATCTGCCAGTTGCCCATTTCCAAGCTGCACATCACCCTTCCATTCAGCAGTACACATCCAGTGACAGCCACAGTATCGGCTGTGAATAATCAAATGGTAGCAGCTCCAGCACAACCAGCAGTAGATCTAGTACCAGAAGCAGAAGCATCAGGAACAGACGCTTTGGACGCTTTCATCAGCACAGTAAAGGCTTCAGCGCTTCTGTCGCGCTTCATGGAGATTCAGAGCTTCCTTGTGGACCGTGTCTACACCCGCACCCCACTGCAGCGAGCAATGGAAGACAGGGACAACTGTTGCATTGTGCGGAAGCAGGTGGGTGTCCGATTGGTGTGACTTCAGCGTTTGGGTGCATCCTGGTGTTTGCAGCACGAGCCACAGGCACAGGCATGCTGCACTTGGCTTTTTTGCCCGCGTGTCCTTCTGTCCTGGTCAGGACGGTTTCAGGTTGTCATGAATGCAAGGTAGGCGTCAGTTTGGCGCCACTTGCCCTTTTCTGTGTGTGTATGTGTATGTGTGTCTGTGTGCTGGCGAGTGTGCTCATTTGCAGCACGCGCAGCAGGTGTAGTGGCAAATGGTCTCTCCTGCCGTTTTGGCTCGCACTGTCTGCCCAAACCTACTTTCTGGCACCTCAAAATATAATGTTGTTTGACGGCACCCGCAAGCCCCAATTCACCGTGCTTGCAAGATTTGAGCAGCAAAAATCAGCATCTGGATATCTCACAAAGTTAGGAGCAAATGTGCTTGCCAGTTCAAGTGTTATATCAGGCAGTTATAACCACTGCCCACATCAGTTCAGGAAATGGAGTCCAGTTGGTACCATGTAATGATTAGCTCTTCCACCACAGACAAGAAGAATAGAGTAATGTGGACCAGGAGGGTTGCACATCTGGGCAAGTTTAGCAGCATAGTTGTCAGAATGCACATGGAGCTTGAAGGCAAGCTTCTTAATTCCTTGAAAATCAGGATCCGGCTTGTTAAAAGGCTCCAATATGTTGAGTGCTGTAGATGGTGGCACCCACACCTAAGTGGTTAATGCAGAGAGCAGTGGAGTTCCCTTGAACAGTGTGCTGAGATGTGGGTTGCTGTCTGTCTTTGTGCAGTGTTTGGCTTGTTATGGGGTTCGGTGTCCTCACATTGCTTAGGGCACCGTTTATAAATATATCTTTATTGGACATCACATTGGTTGCACTCAGTTTAAGTCGCCCACATGGTGTCAATGCATGCAAACTTGCGCTGTACTGCATATAAGCAGGTAGGAGGCACGCAGGCATGCTCACGTGATGCTGATATGCTCTCTCTCTCTCTCTCTCTCTCTCTCTCTCTCTCTCTCTCTCTCTCTCTCTCTCTCTCTCTCTCACTCACCAGAAATTGCATTAGACGTTGCGCGTTGCTTGCCTTTTGCCCGTGTGCAAGCACAAACCTTGCGAAAGATTTTGCAAGTCTGATAAAATTAGCAGCCAGAGAGTGCTAGGTAAACGGTGTGAGACATTCGTGCTGTTTGCATCTGCAGGCAGCAGAGACGCCATACCTGCCTAATGGCCTGTCAGTAGGCTTTTTTGATGGCGCCTTCTGCCAATTTCTACATTCTACGTGGGATCTCAAAGAGGGTGACAGCCTGTGGCTTTCCCCATGCCCAGACGGTATTGATCGTTGCCAGCAGCTGGACACTGTTCAAGTTCGAGGCCTACCTATCAATGTGAAGAAGGTAGGATCATGCGTAGTTTTTTACCTGTTTTGTGGTAGGTGCTGCTCACGCACACGCACACATGCACTCACACACATACGCATGCACATGTACACACAAATACACATTCTGAAACACGCGCAGCAGCAACAACGTCAGCAACAGGTCGAGCTCCTCCACACAGACACCTTAGAAGTGGACTACCTGCAGGCGCCCTACAACAAAGCACGCAACAAGGCTTACCATGCCAGTGAGCAGCCTTATTTCCTGCTGGGCACCGGCAACAGCAGCAAGGCGCTGCTTCAACGGGCTGACTTTGCTGTGGCAGAGAAGACGGGCATAAATATTGCTGGCTATACCCTGAAGGTGCGTGCGTTGCTGCCAGTGGAGCATGTTCTTTGCCTTAGAGGGTCAAGAGGCGATGCCGTTGGCTTCATACGTGCCCTGTCAACCAATGCTGTTCATGCCAGGTGAGCACTTGTATTATCAATTATCAACAAACCTACTCAGGGGCCGAAGATGAGGGCCAGCCAGATTGTCTTGTCCTTCACCCTCCTGATTTCCACAAATCTTCCTGTTCCTTTTTTGCAATGAACAAAGTAATTCTAGAGCTCAATGCCAAAAAGAATCCATATTCTAAAAGATGTAGGGAGTGCTTTCAGGCCTACTCAAGCTTCTGCTCGCTGCTTGAAAGAAATGAACCTCAAAGGTGTCTCGAAGATGCAAGACACAACACATTGCATTTTCCTTACTCAACAGGGTGTGAGGCAGCGTCAAATATAAACAGAAAAGGCATGCTCCTTGCTTCCCTCATCAGTACCTTAATCTGCATTGCTTGTGTGTTACTCTTCACTTGCAGCGTGTGTGTGCAAGGTTGGAAATGGTGGAGGAGTGCCGGCCGGCCGCGCAGCTTCTAATGCTGCCCAGTGCTGAGCTGCACTCCCGTAGCACCCCTCCTCTTCACGACCAAGCTGCAGACGTTGCAGGGGAGCTGATGCAAGAGCTGCTGGGGCTTGACAGTAGGAACGATAATCAGAGGGCTGCTTTGTCTGGCGTGCTGGCGCCTGATGGGCCAAGGCTGCAGCTGCTGCAGGGGCCTCCGGGTGAGTGTGGTCTTAATGTTGGCAACCATCAAGTTCCAGAGGCCGCTAAGATCTCCGACACTGAGTTGCTTGTCATTGGTTATTATGGCAAGGGACCAAAACAACTTCCGGATGGGGGTGCAAAAAGTGCAAATCTGAAAAACCAAGATTAAAATATCTTTCTTTTTTTGTAGTTTGTATTCAGATGTTGCTAAATCAAAGAATTCAACCAGGTGAAGATTCAATATTGAATCTTGAAAATTGAAGTTTGGTATAAATTGCGGCGAAGTACAGACAGTGTTTTTTCTTTCATTTCTTATCGTCCTACATTATGTATCCTGGGCTCCCTTGGATGATGCCAGGCTTCCAGCAGGCTTCTGCCAGCACATCTGGTAAATCAGAATCATTGCCTGTCGATTCCTGGCGGTCTCCCCTGGCGGTCTCCCCCAGGCCTGGCTCACCTGCACCAGGATTCAACTGTCTTTACACAAGGATGACCCCCAAAACGCGCACAAATCGTGGACATGACAGTCCCTCCGAGTGCCATCGCACTGCCAGCGTTCTGATACAGTCAGAGTAGCAGCTGCACCACTGGGCTTGCATCTTGCATCTTGCATCAACAATTAGAAACGAAAAAATTTACTATTTGTACTGCATCGCAATTTATACCGAACTTCAATTTTCAATATTGAATCTTCAGCATTGATTTTTCAGATTTGCACTTTTCGCACCCCCATCCGGAAGTTGTTTCGGTTCCTTGCCATAAATACTGTTTGTGGGAATGACTTTCTCGGCGCACCCTTCCTTGCATTGCTGCTGTTACGAGACATATTTTGACGAAGGCTTTCTTCTAGTAAATTTTCATGGCCACCTGGCAAAATTTCTTCCAACGCTGTTCACCCATGAACACACTTGCAAGCAGGAACTGGCAAATCCGAGACAATGGCACTGGCAGTGCTGCTTGCGGCCGCCACATCACTAAAGAAATCAAAGGTATGCTGTTTTGACCACTGTGGGAAATGGGAAAGAAAGGCCATCCTCTGTTCCTTTCTAATCTCTTCTCAGTAGATCTCTGTATAGTAGTGGTGTGGTTCGCATGCCAATCCGACCTCATCAACCGTACCAAGAATAAAGGGTGTATCCCCCTCACGTTTTGCCACAGGGTCTGGTCATTCTCATCTCCTCCATCACGCGCGGTGCTGCAGCTAACCTTCAGCAACGTGTCGAGGCAAGGAAGCACTTGCTCGGTGAGCTGCAGTGCTACGTGGTTGTCGAGGCTTTAAAAGAGGAAGACAGAGCTATACGACCCTGCCCAGCGCCGTTAAGCAGCGGACCACGAAAGGGCCAGCTTTGCGGGACCAAGGCACGGCCATGTTCCGCATTTTGTGGCATCCACAAGACAAGCTCAAAGACTGAGCAACACAGGTGCGTATTGTTGGGTATGTTAATTACTAAGTGTACGACATCAGACCTCGCAGCCAATATGTTTGTTGTACAGGAGTTTGAGCTGTATGTTGCATGACACATCCTTTTGATCAGTTGTGGGTCTGGTTAGAAATGACAGCCACTCACACGCTCAGCAACTGAGGCTCTCCTGTTGGATATTCCTATTCGTTACGTCAATGGGATCCCTTGTGTTTTTTATTGCAGAGTGTACGTTTTGTGTGGTACGCCAAACGATCAACTCAAGTTTTCACAAGAGCCTGGCGCCCACAACCTATTTGAGAGGTAAGGAGGAGAAGGTCTCTTGCTGTTCCTTAAAAACTGGTCGCACAACTCGCCTGCAAGTCTCATTTTCTACGCTGTACAGGTTCCAAAACATTTGCTCATTGGGGGTGCTGCAATTGAACCTTATAGGGTCTGACACCCTCTGTATACTTGGTTGCGCAAGAGGCTTGTTAAATACAGTACATTCACCTACCAGCCAAATACGGTTGTGGTTAGCAACTTAATTATCTTGCACAATCTTAACTCTGCTTACTTCTTGCAACTGGCCAGGGAGAAAGGGGCTGGCTGGCTCTTTATCGACGAGGTGTGTGGGAAAAGGGCCAGAACCGTAAGCAGGACTGGGTCATAAGGACGTTGCATGGCCCTCTTGTGGCTGCTCAAAGAGCCATGCCTTATCCACACCTCAGAGGACTTGGCTTGCCTCAGCAGATCAGTTGTTCTGCCTCATAGTAGTTTTAATGCCATACTTGTCTGCCTAATCTCGTTCATCTCCTTGGCTGACCATCCTTTGAACACTGTAATTTCAGGGGAGCCAAATGTCAATGGCCCCGTTGCTCGCACTGGCATCCATGCTGCAGCCAGACAGGGGAAGGCTGTTTGTTGGTGGGGATCATAGGCAGCTTCCCTGCATCCAGGTAATATTTGCTTTAAGTAGAAACAAACAAAGATCACAGCTGCAGTCCGCTAACCGATTTCAAGCGGTGCAACACGAAAGCCTTATAAAATGCAAGCCTCGTCTCTAATCATCAGTCATTTAAACTTTGTTCATTGAGGTTTATTGCATTCTGGTGTGCTCAAGGCAATGATTTGACAAAGACAGACCATTGTTGTCCTACCATGCACTAGGCTTATGACAGCAGCGCGGACCTGAGGCCCTCATTCCTGCGCTACATGCCTTACCACACCGCGTACGATTATCTGCTTGAGATTTACAACCAAGCAGGTGAGGTAGTTGCATGCGTTGGAAGGGGGCTAAGTTGATTAGTAGGTTTGGTTACACTGGTGCAAATGCGCTCTTTGCTTACGCGTGCTTATTTGCGCTTATGCATTTGCAACCAATCATTCCTCACCGTCTTTTACGTCCTAAGGTGCTACACGCGTGGACAAGAGCTGCCTAACCAAAAGTTACCGTCTTCCCTGTGTCCTCCGCTCCCTCATCTCTCCTATTTATACACTAGACAGCATCAAATTGACGGGACGTCCAGCAGCAGCACAGGTCAGCCAACAACAGCATGATGAGAAAGGCCCGTTGTCTGCAGCCTTCAGAGCGATTTGGCAAGCACCTGAAGGTCTGTTCCTGGTCTTGCATGAAGGGAAGGGAGATGGCAAGCGCAGCAACTTGGAGCTGCAGATCATTAAGCAGATGCTGGCTGCCAGGGAGGGTCAGACTAATGGGGTTGAGGCAGGAGAGGCAGTGGGCATCATTGCCCCACACAAGCTGCAGAGAGCTGATTTGCGGGATTTGGTTGCTGATATGGATGGAGTCTGTGCAAAGACAGTGGACGAGTATCAGGTCTGTGCAAAGACAGTGACAGTGTGTGAGGTTCAGTCTGTGCAAAGACAGTGACAGTGTGTGAGTATCAGTCTGTGCAAAGACAGTGACAGTGTGTGAGGTTCAGTCTGTGCAAAGACAGTGACAGTGTGTGAGGTTCAGTCTGTGCAAAGACAGTGACAGTGTGTGAGGTTCAGTCTGTGCAAAGACAGTGACAGTGTGTGAGGTTCAGTCTGTGCAAAGACAGTAGACGAGTATCAGGTAAATTCTGCGTAGGTGGAGAGGAAATAAATGACTTGGTTTACCAGCGTTACAACAGACATTGTGTGTCGTTGTAAAATTGAACACCTGGATTCTGAAAGAAAGGATTTTGCTTTGTGTCATCATTTGCACAACTCTTGATACACATATCACAATCGTATTCAATCGTATTGTACCTTAGCGCGCACTACCATCATACTGTGCTTTTGCAACAAACAAATACGTGACCAACATCTTTAGCTCGATATGTCACCTGAAATTGGGACTCTTTTTGTTGACCGTGAAATGCAGGGACAACAGGCCCCTACGATCATCTTCTCGTCAACTGTATCTGACCTCCGCACACTTTCCGCCAACGAAACCTTCTATGCTTCAGCCAACCGGGTTACAGGTGTGAGAATTTGTGCGCTCCTAGCTTTGTCTTGTCTTCAAACACAAGTACTGCAGCAAGAAATAGCCATGCTCGTTCAAAAAAACTCAGGTTCAGCAATTGCAGGCTTGCAATCTAGGATGGTGCACTTGCAAACAATACAATCCTATAAAATGTGGAGAGAAGCAACTGTGAAGTTTGATTTTGAGTGCTCTGAAAGAAGATCTGCAGGTCAAAATTTCCCACATTCATCATGTTCGCATTTGCAGTTGCTTTTTCGCGTGCAATGGAACGACTAATAGTTGTTGTATCGAAGCAGCTATTAGATTTTTTGCCGACAAGGGCTGCGGCGTATGACTCAATGCAGCTGTGGAGGAGGCTGAGAGCAATGTGTCAGGAAAGGGGGCTGCAGTTAGGCAAAGGGGTGCTGGATGGCACCGGCGTTAATGTGTGTGTGTATCAAGGAAAGGAAGTCCCAAGCAGCATGAAAAATGGGGGTAAATAACACAGTACAGGTTAAGTTAAGCACACAATTTCGACAGCAATAATGCCGTACAGGTTAAGTTAAGCGCACAATTTCGACAGCAATAATGCCGCTTTCCTCTTGTTGCTCAAAACGCTTTGTAGTAATAAGTTTTACAATAAGCGCAAGAACATTGCTGATGTAGGGCTGCTATTGTCGCCCTCTTTATGGGCCACTTTTTCGACAAGCAGTACTGGGTTGATCGGTTCCATTTTTAGCATGGCATCTTCTATCCCAGAAAACAAAGGTTTCCGTCTGCATATTTGTGATTTTTAGCTGCCTCTGGCCCCATGAAAGGGATATTATTGGCTGAATAATAAGCTTTTATCAATAAGCAGGTGTTACAACTTATACCGCCTGGAGAGGGGTGTTTTTGCGCCAGGTGAAAGGATCTATCAGTATGTCTGGCCATTTCTCATCTGAGGAAATATTTGTGGTGCAATTTTTAAGTAGTTCTACTCGGTACCAATGTGGCTCCTTTCAAGATTTATGAGGGGGTTTGGTTCTATTCCGGCTCGCTTCCATCGAATGTAGGAGGGGAAAATTACACTTGAGGCCACAAGCAAACAATTGACTCAATTAACTCGAAAAGGAACACTGAATTGGCTACAGGGAGAATTTACAGATAAAGCCATCAGTCAAAACGTGCGACTGCTAGGCACTGAATTGGCTACAGCCAGACCTCCTGGAAACGAAAAAGGGCAGTTGGGCCATTGGCACCCATGCCTGTTAGGAGGGAAAGAAGCTGGAGACAAGCAGGAGATACAGAAGAAGCAAGAAATACTAAACCTACACGTACTAGGGCCCAATTTTTTCCTTTCTTAAATTGTCATCACAGTATCACTGATTTTGGGATCAATGCATTCCTCCTGAATCAAGACTCATACAGACTCCTCAAGTTTGTGTCAGATTTAGTCTCAATTTTCGACACTGGTTGATTTTGTTTCACCAGCCAATTGCCATCAGCCAGAGACTCGGGCTTTAGGCCACCCTTGTAACCCTTGTAACCCTTGTAACCCTAGGGCCCAAGCAGGTCGGCTTCCACAGCGCAAATTGTGCCAGTTCCAAGACAGTTCCAAGTGACATTTAATGGTTACAATGGCACATTCGGTTACACTAGCCCCCAAGAACTCAAGTACTTTTCAGGTACTCCTTACTTATCACAGTTTGTAAACCTTGTACAGTTTCTTCATCAGATTACACTCATGGGTCGCTGTTTGCTTTTTGCTGACTTTGGGCCTGAGGCGCTTCTTTGCTCCTTTGTCTCACTTGGTAATGCTGTATGTTCATCCCCATAACAGAAGTATACGTGCCATTGCGTTTTTTCTATTCCTTTTTTTCGTGGACCGGCTAGAAGATTTCAAGGGTGAGGATAAGGTTACATTGCTATACATGCCTCTGGGCATCTGAGGGGAAGCTTGGGAAAAGCCTGTAACTGAACCATAAAGGCACTAGAAAAAAAACAAGAGAAAAGAGCTAGGCATTCAGCTACAAAAAGAGCAGACGACACCTGGGTGGTTCAGAAAGGTCTTCAAGCGAGATGGGCCATCCTCATACTGTTGTGGCTGGGAAGACAAGCTAGTGCTGTATGCAAAGGCTGACAAGATGTTCCTGCGGACAGTCCAGCAAACTGTGCTCCTCACCCTGAACAGTGTGCCAGTCACATTTGTCACAGATCCTGAGCTCCTAAGGCCTTCTGTTCCTGCCATGACGCATTTTTTTGGAGAGTTGTGGCAAGAAAGGCAATGGCTAGAAAGTGCACGGCTGAGATTGCTGGAAATGTCCAAGTGAAGGTAGAGAGGCAGCACAGGGCACAGGCTTGTGATGTTCTTTTACTGTCATCCCAAACAATAAGATATTAAATAGAATGTTGGACGTGTGATGGCACAAAAAAAGTGCCTGCAAAGCCTCAAACAAAGCGTAATTCCTGTTGGAGAATCAGATAACTTGCAAAAAGGCCCACCTACCAATTGATTAGGCACCTAAAGGAACAAAGCCAGTGCTTTAGAAATGGAATGACGTAGCAAGCACAGATGACTTGACTATTCATTTATCAACAAGAAACACAATGGCCCTCTGTTAGCTAAGCAAAACCAGATTTGCACAGCACTCGAAAGTGGTCACCCTCACGGACCCTTATGTATAGTCTCTTCTGTGTTCCGCTGCTCACAGTGATTTTTCCCCAGTCAGGGCAAATTTTCGAGAGGCGATCCAGTTCCGGTTGCTGCATGATATTTAACCAGCGAATACGGAGTACTTGGACGTACAGCAACTGCATGATAGAAATGGAGACATTTTTGTTTGTTCTTGCACAATAATAATTTAGTTTTAACTTGATTGCTTGGACAGCATTTACTAATTGTTGTCCACAAAGGCAGCCCCAACAAAATGGACCAGAAGCAGGATGGCCATTACACGGGGACAAGAACACTCACTTTGAGCAGTTTGTCGTCCAGGAATTCACAAGCAAGAAAGTTCCAATTGACCTTGACGGTTTGCAACATTGGCGTCTGTCTCAACACGTGGAAAAAACGCAGATCACATTGGTGCTGCAGGCGCTCTGTCCTAAGAGAATCACATAGAGGCATTTGTTAAGGACGTGCTTCCTGGTGAGCAATTATTTCTTGTAATTTGTTCAGATGCTCCTTTTGCGCATTGTTAGGACAAGCTACAAAAGAGGAAGCGATTGATGAATATGCAAGTCACCTTTTTGAGCGCTTACTGCCATGTTCTAGCAGGTCGTACAGTGCAGATGAGAAATACCTGCAGATTAGAGGAATATTGGATGCGTGTGTACGAATTGTTCCCTTTTATACTGTGCAGTATGAAGCCGTCCTCTAAGAGCGAGCAAACGCCGCAGACAGGGAATGGTGGAGCATGCGGTCCGGCACCCTATTTACCATGGATAAAGGATGAGGGACACAAGAGAGCTCGGAAGTTGGACAGCCTTCAGCTTTACAAACTCGACGCTATCCACAACGAGGCTTGTCAGAGATGTGAGATGTTGCAAGTCCTAAAAGCATCGTGTGAACAGAGGTGTTTATACATCAGACATACATTTGACCTATAGGGATACCCAAGCCCTCATTGAGTTGCATGGTGGACTCCTAAAATACCAACTTTTGCTGGACTAGCAACAAAATGAAATTGAGCACACTCTTGTTGTAATTTGGCGTACCAGCTCATTATAGCCCAGGCTGCTGACATCAAGGTTCAGCTCCTGAAAGGCACTATGGAAAGGCACTATGGAAAAAAAAGTTTAATGTTTACAGTCAACATTTTGTGCGATGAATCTGCTATTTCATAACACCTTGCAAGTCAAACAGAAACTGTTTTTTGTCAGAAGTCTGACCTGGAGGTGAGGGAGGCAGCCTTCACCAGGCTTGAAAAATAAAATGTCAGCATCTGAACTGCCATCGTTTTCTGCATCTTCAAAAGGGTCACCTGCAGCACAGAGTGTGTAGGTGTACCAAAAGAGTACAAGCATGTGTGTCATCTCATTCCAGTTCCCTTTCCAAAAAAGCAAACAGACTCCTGAAGGGCCACCAATCACCAACACGTCTGCCCGTACCTTTGAAAGTTAGATGCGTGAGATGAAGCAAGGACCTTAGCTCGCACTGGCTCAGGCTTTGCGGCAATACGTCTGTCAGTTCAAGGTGGCCCAAATGACGCAAAAGTTCACCAAGCCCAGGGCCTGTATGCCAGAAATGCACCAGGTTTTATCAATCGGGCTTATTTCAATGTAAAGCGTAAACATCATGCCCGCCAACGCATGAAAGCTTAGACCAGCACGCACATAAGCATTGTTACATGCATACAAGCATACACACGAACACACACCTACCTGGTGAAAACATATTGCAGCTCCTAAACAAGTTGAGCCCCTGAGCGTAAGTAACACCAATGTAGCACTAGAAAAGCTTGCAGCAGTTGGAACAGGGGCAGTAAGTGGAGATCAGCAGCAATGATAATTTGAGGGTGCAATGTTACCTCCAGATCCAAACACAGGTGCTGCAGGGTGCAACGAGGCTCAACAGACAGCTCTGCCGGGATCGCCCTGGAGTCACAAAACTGCCGAAAGCTGTCTGGGCTCCTCAGCACATAACCCCTCAAAGAAAACCCCAAGGAGGTTAGCTTGGTAAGCTCAGAAAGATTCAGGCGGCTAGGACCTTCAAAATCTGTAATTGGAAAGCAGCAGCAGAGCACATAAAAGCGCTCCAGGTACAACCTTCAGACTCTCATTGGCTTTGCACTACAAAACTGTCCAGGCATGCTGATCGCTTTCCTAAGCTACTATACTAAGTAGTTGTTAGGTTATAGGTGATAGGCGTTAGGTGATAGGCTTTAGGTGATAGGTTCTAGGTGTAGGGTAAAAAATTAGTTTTGGGAGTTAGAGGGGGGGGGGGTAGGCGTGAGCCTGGAATGCCATTGCACAAACCTCTCATATCCAAGCTTTTGAGGCATGCTGGAAGAGACAAAAGAGGTGAGGCTTCGATCATGGGCAGGGCAGAGGCAAGTTGGGTCATTGCAAAAGGGTCCTGCTGCAGCTCCTGTTGCTCTGCCGCAATGTCGTCACTGTCCCAGAAATCTCCATCAGGCCTGAGCCATTCTGCACAATTTATCGACAGCTGCAAACAATGGAAACGAAATGGTGCTGAACTACTCTATAAAAAGGAAGGGAATAAAAAAGGGGAAGTCTGATTGTAATGCTCAATCTTGACCTTTAGAAGTCATGTCAAAACAAGCTCGTATGGCTTTTTGACAGCAAGCATGAGGTTCATGGTCGAGGCAGGTAATAGAGAATCAGCAAAAGGCAACACGATCCAACAAAGAGCAACAGGAAAACACACCTCGCACAGTTGCTGCATGCCACCAAGCTGGGGGGGGCGGTCAATAAAACAAATGGATGTATGTGGGAGGTGCAGCGTAAGAAAGAGAAAAGGTGTGAGCGCAGTGAGGGCACAAGAAGGCTCATAGCACATCCGAGAAAATGCAATGGCCACATGCCTGTAAATTTGTTAAACCCTCAATTGTGGAAGCCTTGGTAGGGGCAACGCCGCATTTTAGGAGCTTCAAGCTGGTAAGTGAGCAAGCCTGAAGGGGGAGAGGATGGTAGAGGCAGAGGGGTGGTCAGATCTCTTCAGTTTTGAGCTCAAGAGCTGAACGTGCAGCGCAAGTAATGGTGCAATGGAGTGTGAGGCGGCATGATGGCATACGATCGTGCTACTACTGTTGCATCTGCAGCAATAGCAACCACCCACTGCCCTCTGGTATCAGTGTCCTGTGTGCCATCTGCTCACAATTTATACCTGACAAAGCTCCGCGATATCTAGCCCAAGCTGCAGCTCGCTAAGAGCGGGGTGTGACGAAGATTTCCCACCGAAACCAATCTGAAAAAACAGTCGAACAACATTTTGCACAGCATACATTTAGATGTGATAAAGAGCGGATGCTTGCTTGCCTGCTCTGCTGCTCAAATAAAACCGTCAGCATTTAAAACAGACGGCAACGATCCCCTACTCACCAGCTGCAAGGAGGTCAGTTCCTTCATTCCATCTGACTGGGACAGGCTGCATCGGTTTGCAAGAGCAACATGAAACTTGGCGATCAATTGAGAATATACAGCGTCACCAAATGTAGGAAACGTGTCTTAATTGATTTTTGCAAGCTCCTCACCTTTTAATAAATCCAGGACAAAGGCAACTTGCAGGGGATTCGAGGCACAGGTCTTGCAGGTGCGATGCATGGTTCAAGAGGCACGTTGCGACGCCCTTTTCAAAGTTGAGCCAGTACTGCAAGTAAACAAGCAATTGTGTCCAAAGACAAGCAATCAATCAATGATTTAGATGACAGAGCAGGCTTGATATGGTGGCAACGAAGCAGCAAAAGCCAGCTGTGTTTTACTCAATGCGTCATGTTATGCTACACACTAACGAATTCATAGTCCTGTCCAAAAGGGCCAAAAGGGTCGCACCTCTTGAAAGCGCTTCCAGACTGCTGCGCCATATATAAGGCTGTACAAGTCTGGACCTCCTGTGTGCCATTAGAGCACAAACAGTTGCTTTGACTTGGAATCTGATTTGGACGATACAGGTGCAGCATTTGAGCACAAGAGATTGGCTCTTTACCTTGTAAGCCTGATCTGCCGCCATAGCGCAGCATTAGAAGAAGGCCTTCATAGTCGTACCCCCTTGCTGTACGCTTGCCCTCAACCAACTCAGACAGAAGCTGTTCATTCCAGACAAACTTTGCATGCAAACAATGAAGATCGTGTGTAAGCACACATGCTTGCGTCAAGCCATTCAAGAGAGGTTTGCACGGAAAGTAAAGTTCCGTATGTAAGCACACATGCTTGCATCAAGCCATTCAAGAGAGGTTTGTACGGAAAGTAAAGTAAAACTTTTGGTGCTAATTAACAACTTGTGCAGCATGAGATATCTGCATCAAACGCCTTTTTAATTTACCCTATGCGTAAAAGATAACTCACCATTCCAGATTGAAAGCTAAACTTCTCAGGCAGGTTTTTGAGCGTGAGCGATGTTAGGCTGGGCAAGCGGCTGCAAACTGCCAAGAGCGCAAAGGGCGTAGCTAAGGCCCCAGCCAGTGCCACTGACTCGACACTGTGTGGCAGCAGACGGCGTGAATACTGTCTGTTACACATGCATGCAATGCAATATACAATCCTTATCCGGCTTTCGTAGTTGTAACCATGATACAGTGATACAACTACCCCCTATGGTGCAAATTATTGGTCATTTGTTACAGTTGCAGGTAAACCAAGGAGGGATGGAGCACACTTTGGTTGGCATGAAATTAAGAAGCTTTGACCACACGACACCTTGGAGGCAGATGTAGGAGGAGGTCGGAAATGATTGCTGGCAATTTGTCCCCTGTCGGAGCAACATAATCATCATCAGCTAGAGCGCTGACATCAGAGTCACAGCTGAGGTCCACTGCAGAGATACGCGGCTGAGAGAGGAGAAAGCATTTGAAGCTTTTCAGATCGGAAGAGCCCCAGCAAAGAGCCTGCCAGGCATGGTGGTATTAGCCAGATAGGTCAAAAAATCCAGCGCACGAGCTTGGACAGAACAAAGAGCTTGGACAGACCAAAAATGACTGATCTAGAAGAGCGAGTAGGCCATTTCCATCAACACGGAGGTCACGACACCTTGATGGAAGCAAAGGGGGCTAGAGAGGTGGCCTTCCTCCAACTTTGGCACACTGATGCCAACGACACTAAATTCCTGGCATCTGAAGCGACCACCGCTGGCAAAACCAATTCCTGGAACACGTCCAGGAACCCTGGCCCACATGCCCAGTCACTTGCCTCTTGCAGACTTATTGTAGCTGACGACATCTTTGCTGCTGCTGTGTATTTTTGTGTGTGAACGTGAGAGAGTGTGTGTGTGTTTGTGTGTGTGTGTGTGTTTACATGCATGTAAGTATGTGTGTGTGTGTGTGTGTGTGTGTGTGTGTGTGTGTGTGTGTGTGTGTGTGTGTGTGTTTTTATTTTTGTTTGTTTGTGTGTGTGTGTGTGTGTGTGTGTGTGTGTGTGTGTGTGTGTGTGTGTGTGTGTGTGTGTGTGTGTGTGTGTGGATATGTGTGTGTATGAGTGTGTGCATGCGTGTGTGTGCGTGAGTGTGTGCGCTTGCGTGCGGGTGTGTACGTGCATGAATATGTGTGTGCATGTGTGTGTACGTGTGTGCGTGTTTGTGTGAGTGCATGTGTGTGTTTTATTCCCTCACTTTTTTATAACTTATTTCAATATAAAATAAAATACGTATACTCGAACAGATGCACACAGGTGCACACAAACACACACACATACACGTGACAAATGCATGTACAAACGGTTGCACGCACGTACGAACACACAAACACACACACATACACACACGCACGCACACACACACATGCATACAGGTGCACACACGCGTGTACGGGCGCACACACACATGCACACATAATGCACGCACGTGCACACGCGCGTGTACGGGCGTACACACACACACACACATATATGCGCAAACACACACACACACACACACACACACACACACACACACACACACACACACAAACACACACACACACACACACACACACACACACACACACACACACACACGTACACACACATGCGCAAACACACACACACACATGCGCAAACACACACACACACACACAAACACACACACACATATACACTCGCACACGCACGGCACAGGCACACGATATGCAAACACAGACACTTATAGAGACACACATGCAAAACATACATTCAGCCTAGAAGCTGTGGTCTGGATGCCATGTACAGGTGATAATACAACACCCACCTACAGGATAAACAAGGGAAGGGTTGTATAATGAGGATCAGGTGGTTGGGAGGTAAAAGCCTGCACACCACCAGGAGCGTTGCTCAGATAATCTGAGGGTTGAGTTTAATGTCGCGTCTTGTTTGTATGAGCTTTGTTATGGATTTAACGGCGTGCAGCCTGTTTTTAATGAGTGTAGCGGCATTTAGACCAGTGACACCGAAGCTGTGTAGGGCTTTCTGCTTTTCGTAGGATGGTATCATTGCAATGTCCTAGTAAATGCGTCATAAGCAGCTTACGTTATTTTTGTGCCTGTTCTGATTTTTGCTTAGTGAATACAATACTTGATTATTTACTTGGCGTGCACCACAATTGATTAAAATATTTTGGTTTAGTAGCCAGGGTAATTGTTGTCAGGGTATTGTCGGGGGGAAGACAGCTATCTGCGCATCAGCGGTAGATCTGGTCTGGTGCGTGTGTTAAATGTCTTCTGAAGGGCGTATAATTCCCTGTTGTACCATCGTTGCAAGGCTGCCTACGTCTGCTTGTGCTAGCATGCAAGCGCCCTGCGCACCTTGTTCATTGTTTTTACAACATTTGTCCAGCACATTATGCCTATTAATGATCATTTTATTCATAACGGGATGGCTGCAGCGTGGCAGCATAAGGTAGGTAAGGTAAGGTTGCATCGCTATATATGCCTCTAGGGCATCTGATCGGAGACTTATAAAAAGCCTGCACAGAAACCTCATATAAAACTAAAAGCTTATTGATGAGAAATTAGTGTGTTTGAGAGTGCGTCTGGAAAGGTAAGGTAAGGTAAGGTTACATCACTATATATGCCTAAAAGGGCATCTCAGCGAAAGCTCGGCCTGAAACCACACCTGGCTAAACAAAAGAAACAGTAGGTAGAGGAAGCATGAAACAGATGTATGTAGAAGAGAAAGTGTATAGAGAAAGAGAACGTTCGTTTGTTTTGAAGAAGCGCAAAGAGAAGGCGTCAAGATTACGAGAAATAGCTTATCATAAGTCTCAGGGCGTGTAAGAAGCCTCAGTCAGGAAGCAGGAAACCAGAGGCTGAGAGTGCCTCACAAAACCAGGAGCGCCAAGAGAACAAGTGCAGCGGAGCAGAAGAGAGAACAAAGGACACATGCAGCCCCCAAAAACAGCGCCTCTCTAGCTGCCCACCCCACCAGCTCACCCAGCTACAGCAGACCAGTCCGATGCTGTCCTCCACAACTTGCCAATTGAAACCGTGAGCCAGGGCATGCCTCCTGGCCGCGAAGGGAGCCGGTGCCTAACTCGCCAGGAGCA
>Ga0307945_1000296_pt1 | contig 32611 bp, 40 predicted proteins | sample OrgLakmetagen228_FD_201818 | JGI IMG/M metagenome (GOLD analysis project Ga0307945, IMG submission 201818) | Saline water microbial communities from Organic Lake, Antarctica - #228 | ecosystem: Environmental > Aquatic > Non-marine Saline and Alkaline > Saline | place: Antarctica: Organic Lake...
CCTTTATGCCCCCCCCCCCCCCCCCAACAACAAACACTCGGCTGAAGTTGCACCTACTGGCTTGTGACTTTGGGACAACCTCAAATGATCATGAGAGCACCTCTGGGCACTGTCCCCTCGTAATACATGGTGCAAGCAAAATCTCAGAACAACACTTCAAATAACAAGGCTAGCCAGATAATAAGGCTAGCCAGCCCTCCCACCCTCACCTGAAGATGCGAGCACCTCCCGGCACCACCCCCTTGCAAAACATAGCGCAAGCAAAACTAAAGACAACGCAAGACGCCACCTCCCATGGCATCACCGGTCAGTCCACTAACTTGAATTGAAGTGTGAGCACCTCCCAGCACCATCCCCTAGGAATACTTGGTGCAAGCAAAACCTTTTTCCTCAAATAGCAAGACCAGTCAGCCTTCCCTTCCTCACCTGAACATGCGGGCACCTCCCGGCACCACCCCCTTGCAGAACATGGCTCGCTCATCCTTGCATGCGCGCAGGATGCCAGGGCGCAGCTCAACGTTTTCCTGCACATGCATGCAGAGCCAGACACGCACAGTAAATTGAAATGACAGTGTTTACGCACGCGTAGTTCTGTGCGTACCAGAGCATGGTGTAGACAGCACCAGCTTTTTGCACGAACGCATGGAGCGGACCACGTGCATTGTTTTTGCAGGCGCACACGGTGCAGCTTAGCATGATGCCCTGCGCACGTACAGTCATACAAAGGAAGCTAAAGCTAATCAAAGGCACAGGGCTTTGACACACACACGTGCACACGCGTGCACACACACACACACACGTGCACACACACACGTGCACACACACACACACACGTGCACACACATACATACACACACACAGACATACACCCAGGAAAAAGACTATCGCGGACACGGGGCGTAGGACAAGGTCCTCTTGCGCGCACATACGCACAGGTGCCACAACTGACTAAAAAAGAGAAGGCAGGGCGTGCGCACAGGCCTTTGAGCACAGATGCAAATATAGGGGTGTCCATGTTCCCTCCTCCACAGCCGCTCCCATTCAATCCCATGATGCCTCATCAACACCTCGTTGAGAGCTGTTTGGTCGAAGAATGAGTGCATACACATAATATAAGCACAATACGTGACACAGCAAAGTTGTAAGCAACAGCGCGTTGCCACCCCCTCTATCATGTAACCGCAAAACTTTGCCAGGGGTAGGAACACAGCGTGCATCCCTCACATATCTTCAAATATAACAATGAACACGCTACAATTCATGCCCAACAAAACATAGCGGAAGCCGTGCAGAATCCACCCTCAATGTGTTCATCCATTTATCTCTTGGTACAAACACAGTGTGCATCTCTCACATAGCTCAAACTAGGAAAGGAACTAAAGCTCAATTTAAAGCCTGTCACAAAAGCATCACAACAGCGCAGGGTTGGCCGGGACCACACATATACAGTGTATATACAGGGTTGGCCAGAACCATATATAAACGGTGTATATACGGTGATCTTGACAGGGAAATCACCAAATATACGGTCATATACGGTGTATATATACGGTTCTGGCCAACCCTATGTATATACGGTCTTTTTGGCAGGGAGATCACCAAATATACGGTCATATACGGTGAGCATATACAATCTAGCCAACCCTACAAAAACGGTGCGCGCATCGTGACTTCTCACCGCCTCCATCTCCTCCTTCCTCTAATTAACGCCTATCAAAAAAAGCATTACACAAACAATGCGCATTGTGAGCTCTCACCGCCTCCATCTCCTCCAGCAGCAGCTCCTCTTTGCGGCACTCAGGGCTGAGCTCCATTCTGTGGCTCCTCAGGCACTCATGGATACGTCCCTCACCTGAGTAAGTAAGTGAGTGTGTATGTGTGTATGCGTTTGTGTAGATAGTAATGTGGTGTTTGACACCCACACACAAACACATAAACGGATATGGGCACACACACACACACACACACACATCAATTCCACGTCACATACACGCACGCACACGTCACACCACACACCTGGGTCAATGTTAAGACGGAACTTGTCCACATCCATGCGACATCTGGCAGCCAGGATTTCACGTCAAATACACACACGCACACGTCACACCACACACCTGGGTCAATGTTAGGACAGAACTTGTCCACATCCATGCGACAGCTGGCAGCCAGGATGACGTCATTCCTGAAGTCCGTGACCTCCATCTTCTCGAAGTACAGCACCTCTGATTTGCACGACTCGCTCTTCAGCTCAGCACGGTGGTCTGTTAGGCAGCGCAGCACCTTGCCGCTGCAGATCTGCACGTGTTTGTGTGTGTGTGTGTGTGTGTGTGTGCGCGTGTGTGTGTGCGTGTGTGTGTGTGTGTTTGTGTGTGTGTGTGTGTGTGTGTGTGTGTGTGTGTGTGTGTGCGTGCGAGCGAGCGTGTAACAGAGAATCTGCGTCATGTAAAATAGAAGTCATGTTTGCATGTACATGTTGGCGACGTGTGGTACCAGCATGGTAGCCTGTCTAATAAACCTCTCAGTATGTGTGTGCAAAGAGGGAGTGTATGAGCAATAAAAAGTACACAGCACTTTCACATCTTAGTGCATATGCGCACACAACACACACAAACATGTACACCTACGCTTACACCCAGGTGCCCCAATCAACACTCGCAAGCAGAACTGTGTGGCACTTTAGCGTATTGTGCAGTGTGTATATACACAACAGAGCTAAAAATCGTGAGCATAAGCATACAATGTGCACGCACACACACACTCACTCACAGTCACACACACACACGTACACACACACGCACACAAACACGTACACACACACCTGCCCTTCTACACGGTTGCATGCAGACTTGCACATTGCCTCAACATCGTCAGTGCAGGCCTTCTGGAGACGGAAGTTCAGTCGATAGTCTGACGCGGAGTCAGTCTCGTAAGAGCGCACCTGCAACGTTTATGTGTGTGAATGTTTCCTCGTGTGTGTGTGTGTGTGTGTGTGTGTGTGTGTGTGTGTGTGTGTGTGTGTGTGTGTATGTGTGTGTGCATGTGTGTGTATATGTGTGTCAGAATTACTTGTAGGAACAAAAATACAGCTGGGGCAATGACTTTGTTCAATTGTTGTAAATTGGCACACCCAAACCTCAATTCACACTCTCCCTGTGCCCAATTCCTCACAAGCAAAAACGATACACAAAAAAAAGGCAGGGAGCCCACAGACATCCTCCTTGCACTCCTTGCCAGAGGTCTTTTGACACACACACCCAAAGCTCACGCACAACGGAGCACGTCACAAGCAAACCAATTGCACCCAGCACTCCACACCGACCTCCTCCTTGCACTCCTTGCCAAAGTCCTTGGCGTATTTATTGTCCTGCAGGCAGCGGATGACGCGCGCGTCCCCGTGGGGCACTGTGGCGCAGTACTCCTGGATCTCATTGGCGCACGCTTTCTTCATGGGCACCTGGAAGTCGATGTTGTGGCTCATTATGACCTGCGGGGGTGGCATGTGCACAGACAAGGCAGCAAGGCTGGTCAGTCTCGGCGCTTTCTTCATAGGCACTTGGCTACATTGTGGCTCGTGATGACCTGCGGGGGCAGCATGTGCACAGCAAAGGCAGCAGCATGTGCACAGCAAAGGCAGCAGCATGTGCACAGCAAAGGCAGCAGCATGTGCACAGACAAGGCAGCAGCATGTGCACAGCAAAGGCAGCAGCATGTGCACAGCAAAGGCAGCAGCATGTGCACAGCAAAGGCAGCAGCATGTGCACAGCAAAGGCAGCGGCATGTGCAAAGACAAGGCAGCAGCATGTGCACAGCAAAGGCAGCAGCATGCGCAAAGACAAGGCAGCAGCATGTGCACAGCAAAGGCAGCGGCAATAAACACAACCATCGTTATTTTTGGTCAGTTTTGCCGCCTGCCTAGGGCACTTGGAACTCGTTGCTGTGGCTCATGATGACCTGCAGGGGCATGTGCACAGACAAAGCTGCAAGGCTGGTCAGTCTTGGCGCTGTCTTCATGGGCACTTGGCTACATCGTGGCTCGTGATGACCTGCAGGGGCCATTGCACAGCAAAGGCAGCGGCAATAAACACAACCATCGTCATCCTTGGTCAGTTTTGCCGCCTGCCTGGGGCACTTGGAACTCAATATTGTGGCTCATGATGACCTACGAGGGCAGCATGAGCATATTTGAAGCAGCAAGGCTGGTCAGTCTTGGCGCTTTCTTCATGGGCACCTGCAAGTCGATATCGTGGCTCGTGATGACCTGCAGCAGCATGTGCACAGTGGGAGCAGTGGGAAGGGACTGCTTGCCACTTGCCACACTACCATCTATCGATATAAACTTAACATGCCTGTCCTATGAGCACCTAGTGGTCAATATATATCGTACAGTGTATATTATTGTATCGTATAAATCGTATATGTATTGTACATTGTATCTATATTGTGTTGCATAAATCGTACATGTATCGTACAATGTATCTATATTGCATCGTATAAACCGTATATGTATCGTACATTGCATCTATATTGTATTGTATAAATTGTATATGCATCGTACATTGTATTCATAGTGTCGTTTAAATTGTATATGCATCGTGGCGCTGACGATCCCGCACCAACATGCCGTGACCACAACAATCTGGCAAGGTCATGTGCCGTGGAATGTCGCCATTGTTATCCTGACAAAGGTTGTAATGTTTCCAAGGACACGCCTGGCGTCATCATCATCATTGACAATAATCAGTGTTTGCCAATCCCGTCAAAATCATACGAGCACTTGGATGTTGTGTTAAGGCGCACAATCTGACGATGCTGACCCCCTTATGAATCAGCACATGGTTAAGATGTGTGCCTGGGAATATGGCACCGTAAGCGAGACACAACAAACGCCTCTTACAGATGACACACTGCTCTGCAAAAATGGTGAAGATGTGTGGCGGGAATTACGGCAGCATAATTTAAATGCATCAAATGCCCACACCTAACAAATGACACACCGATCTGCAAAGCCGGTGCATGTCCAGCATATATACCTATAATCGCTACACACAAGGCGGCAGAAAACGAGGCCACACAATTGCTTAACTTACTTGCAGGCAACTGGGCAAGCTTACTTTGCACCAAACAGCACTCAATCCAACCTCTACACACAAGGAAGCATCCGTGCGGCACGACACACCCAACAAACGCTCACCTCCTCATCAAACAGCACGGCCCTGCAGTTTACGGACAGCTTGTCACGTTGGCGGGTCATGCAGCGGATGACCCGAGCGGAACCCTGCACAGCCGTATATACAGAGCGAGAAAGAACATAAGTGTACATGTACAGCACATGTATATATGTCATGCAGCGGATGGCCCGTGCGGAACCCTGCACATCCGTATATACAGAGCGAGAAAGAACATTGGTATACGTGTACAGCACATGTATATATGCCATGTATCATGTATATATGTCATGCAGCGGATGACTTGTGCGGAACTCTGCACAGCCGCATAGCCGCATATACAAAAAGCGAGAAAGGACATATCCACAGCGAGTGAGGACATATACACAGCAAGTGAGGAGATTTGAGTGAGGGGTGGGCTCTATGTAAGGGGTCGAGCTGAAACGTGGTGGGTCATGCATCATGCGATTAATGTGTGACGTAATATGTTTGGTGAGGGATTGAGATAAAGCAAAGTGGATGGTGCGGCAGGTGATACGTGTGAGATCCTGCACAAACGCTGAAAAGGGGTGAAGGCGTGCTCAATGAGTGAGGAGATGCGAGTGAGGGGTGGGCTCTATGTAAGGGGTTGAGCTGAAACGTGGTGGGTCATGCATCATGCGAATGAAAAGGAAACTTGCAGATTGTACTTCATGCCCGGAAGCTTACGCTGTAGTACATTTCATTACAAGCTTAGTCCAGCAACGCTCGGTCACTTTGTTTGTTTGTACAGGCTGTGTCGATCGCAAAACCTCGGACGTCCACGCACAAAGCACGCAAGCACAACCACAACCACATACACACACATACAAACACGCACCGGTGGCACGTTTGAGCAGAAGCTCTGTCGGTCCTGAGAGCAGGCATCAGCTAAGCGGGTGTTGAAGCGCACGTCCTCAGCAGCAAGCTCTTGGTACTTGAGCACCTGCAAGCGCAAAACAAACGTTATATATTTATATGTAATATAATATTTACAACACTCATCACCTCTCATTAAATGATGCTCTCATTAACGATGCTCACGAGCACAAGGCGCAAACAAACACACCCACCCACACTCACACACACATGCACACACATACACACACATAGTTACAACGCTCTTCAACTCTCATTAAGCAGATGCTCGCGAGCACAAGGCGCGTGCACACACATGCACAGACACACAAGCCCTCATACTTTTACACCAACATACATACACAAAGGTTCATGTGTGTACATGATATCACAAGACAGCTGAACATGTGCATTCAACATGTAGCAACTCAAGGCACGTGCACACAGGCGCACACAGGCGCACACACACACACACACACACACACACACACACAAAGACAAACACCCAGTCACAAGTTTACGTAGGCTCACACGTGGGCGTACTTGTACACCTATGTGTGCACATGGCACACACACAGCAAAAGTGTCCATCCACGCACACAAACACACACACGCACACACTTACACACACACACGCACGCACACACAGACAGACACACAGATACACACACACAGCGCACATGCAGCCTACCTGCTGCTTGCACTGCTCGTTCCTGATGTCGTGTGCCATGTCTTGTAGGCAGTTTACAACCCTGCCATTGTCGGCTCCTACACTTTCCAGGTCCTCCTATCGAACACAAATATGTTGTCATGTGTGCATGTGTGCATGTGTGTGTGTTTGTGCGTGTGCGTGCGTGTGTGTGCCTGTGTATGTGTGTATGTGCCTGTATATATGTGTTTATGTTTGTGTGTGTGTTTTGTGTGCTTTGTGTGTCAGAGTGTTTGTGCATGCGTGTGAGTATGTGTGTGAGTGTGTGTGTGTGTGTGTGTGTGTGGCTGTGCATGTGAGCATACGTGTATGTGTACGTGCATAATATCTGTCCACCACAACCCACCATACACATGCAGGTATGATAAAATATTCCTGCAGTCCTATTGCTTGCCTGTTGCACATGGCACACAAAGCTGACAAGTTGGGCCTCGGTCCTAGAGCAAGCGCCTCAACCCTGAAGAGCTAGGTGCTGCCTAATCTGCCTGCTTGATAACTAGGGTTGGCCAGAACCGTGTAAATACACCGTACATGATTGATTATTTGGTAACTTCCCTGCCAAAAAAACCGTTTATACACAGTATATATATAATTATGGTTCTGGCCAACCCTATTTTAACCTTATTATGCTGTCACCTATGGGATAAATGTCAATACTCTACACAACAAAATGATTGTGTGCATCTCAATACACCGAAGCACCAACACACAGTGCGCACATTCACATGGATACGGCGCACACACTCACCCCAGAGAACGTGCACAAGGAGTAGATGCACGCAGTACGCACATTCACATGGATACGGCGCACAAACTCACCCCAGAGAAAGTGCACAAGGAGTAGATGCACACAGTACGCACATTCACATAGATACGGCGCACACACTCACCCCAGAGAACGTGCACAAGGAGTAGATGCACGCAGTACGCACATTCACATAGATACGGCGCACACACTCACCCCAGAAAACGTGCACAAGGAGTAGATGTCGTCCTCGCAGGACTTGCGCAGGCGGGAGTCTAAACGGAAGTCACGCACGCGCCTCTCAATCATGCCCTCTACCTCCTCCTGTGTGGTCAAGTATGTGAACCACACACGAGTATGAACCACACGTGTGTGTGTGCGTGTGTGTGTGTGTGTGCGTGTGTGTGTGTGTGTACGTGTGCGTATGTGTGTGCGTGTGTGTGTGTGGGGTGTGTGTGTATGTGTGTAAGCGTGTGTGTGCGTGTATTTGTGTGTGTGTGATTGTACATGTATGGTACACGTGTGTATGAGTGTATTTGCTAAGTACATTCCCAACCTCTAACGTTTAGCCTTGCGCACAGAGACAACTAATTCCTCGTTGTAGTGCGTTCCTGATTGTGTGTGCGCACTTGCAAACTGTTTTACATCCCCCACTTGCAACTCCTGACCTTGCACACAGAGCCAAAGCCCTCGTCATTGCGGTGCTCCTCCAGGCAGTCCTTTGCACGAGATGCACCTAGGAACGAGGAGAGGTACAAAAGAAAGCGCATGAATGGCGTGATCAAATGGGATGGAAGCATCAGCAGAAGGTTTAGTCCTTTGCACGAGATGCACCTAGGAACAAGGAGAGGTACAAAAAAAAGCGCATGAATGGCATAGCTTGCGTGATTAAATGGGACGGGCAGCATCGACAGACACGAGATGCACCTAGGAACGAGGAGAGGTACAAAGAAAGCGCATGAATGGCGTGATCAAATGGGATGGAAGCATCGGCAGAAGGTTTAAAGGGAGTCCTTTGCATAAGATGCGATTGAAAGTAAAAAAGGAGAGGCAGCGCGCGTATAAAAAGAGTGGCGTGTGTGTGTGAATAAATGGACAGGAAGCATCGGCAGAAGGTTTCAAGGGCAGTCTGTGCACAAGATGCATCTAAACAACAAAGCAGGTCTCACTCACAAATGAGAATGGGCACAGGCAGCCCTATTGCTACTCTGGTTGCGCATCTAATGGTCCTTTGCACACGCATGTGAGTTCATGCAGCGATCTGAAAACACAATACATCATTCAGAAAATACAGACATAACCACATACACCACTACCACTTCCGATCCTCTCCCCACCCCCCACCCCCGTCCACACACACCCACATATACACACACGAACAGACACACGGACCTGGCGCCACATCCTGGCAAAATTTGCGCTTCTCCTCCAAGCATCGGTTGCGCAACCTCACGCTCAAACGCAGGTCGTCTGCGTCCTCCATCTCCTGGCGAAACAGCTGCTCCTCACATGCCCACGTCAGCTGCACGCTGTTTTCACGCTGCACAGGTAATCAGTGTGTGCGTATCTGTGTGTGTCTGTGTGTCTGTGTATGTGTGTGTGTATGTATGTGTGAGTGTGAGTGTGAGTGTGTGTGTAGTGTGTGTAGTGTGAGCTTGCACATGTGTCTTCGCATGCACAAGCAAGGTGTGTTGGCCATCTGAATCTACATCTTGAACGGTATCCTCAAGAGAACAAAAAAACATATACACACGCATGCATACCCACAACAAGCTTAATTTTGACAACCCTGCTATGAGATGGTTTGAAGAGCCGTCCTCTGAATTATTTATAGGGTTGGCCAGAACCATACATTTATAGGTATTTACGGAGTACATACGGTATTTTTAGCAGGGAAATCACCATACGTACGGTCATATACGGTGCAGATATACGGCTCTGGTCAACCCTAATCATATACGAACACCTGGGCAGCGTACACACTCACATCTACAGGTCAACCTTGTGGGCATGCGTCCTACTCACCAGACAAGCTTGGACGAGCTAAGTCATACACAAAAAGCGCATCTGGACAGCTACACATTCACAAATACAGATTAAACAGGTGGGCGCGTGCCCTCCTCACCAGACAAGCTTGGATGAGCCCACCCCCAGTCTTCATGCCTGGGCACAGACGTTGGGCGTCACTGCCACAGGCCTCCGATCTGCAGGGGGGTGCATGCAGGTGGATCACATGGATATTGTGGGCAACCAGGTCCTTGCATAGTCTCCCTCATTTTTCACGCACACGTAGGAGGGAATGGGCAAACAGGTCTCCTCGCATAGACTGCCTCATTTTTCACTGGATTGTAGCAATTATATGCCTTTTGTAAAATTCTGGGGCTAAATCGAGTTCCGTTGAGCTCTGGCGCGTTCGTAACGAGCTATTATGGTAATGCAGACGAGCAGAGGGGAGAAGCATCGGGAAAGTATAGCCGTGCAAGGAAAAAGGACAGAGGGGGGCGGTTTGAATAGGTACAGGGGGAGTTCGCTCCAAGAGTCGGAATTGGCGTATGCAGCGTATTTGCCTGGACGACCCTTGGATGTACAAATAGGGTCGTCCAGGACAATTACACTGGTACTCACGACTAGCCTCGCTAGACGCGAGTCTAGTGACATCACAAGGAGTAAAGCCCACAGTCAAGCAGAGGACAAAAGCTATGCAGTGGCGCAGAAGCTTTAATGACCGGAAACGCCTGGGCCTAATGAACTATGCGTCCACTTCAAGAACAAACATCTGCATCTTACTAATTTCACTAAAAGACTCCCCCGCCTCCATGTTAGCTGCGGACGTTTGCCCTAAATTACACACACTGCAAACACTGCCTCAACAGAGGCAACCGGCGTCCAGCTGAAGCACCTGGACGCTTCACACGCTCGCTCCTTCCACCACAGCGACCATACCACAACCCTCCTCACGCTGGCAACAACTCTACCACATGCTGACAACAATTTCACATGTTACGCATCAGTGGCATGCAGAGCTCCCGCTAGCAACACACAACCCCCTGCACATTACAGGAGCGGGGTATATATCATTCTTGAACACACACACACACACACAAACACACACACACACACACACACAAACACACACACACGCCCCCTGCATGTTATGTGGAGTGACAGGTGCAATGGGGGACCTCACAGATCTTACAGCGAGAGATAAGGCGGTCACTCTTGTATCCTCGTATCATCCACAACCCTCCTGATTTCCACTGACTACTCTTCTTACTCCATGATGGCAAGAAGATACACTGCAGCAAACATTTGTGGCAGCTACTTACAAAGCTGGGTCGGCGTTGAAGTCCGCGGCCGCCGTCTCTTGCACGGCGAAAATCTCACGGCTACATGCAGGGGACAGCTTGTCCTTGATGCCTCTGCAGTAAAGTGTTGGTGTTGTGTGTCAGTTTGTGTGTGTGTGTGTGTGTGTGTGTGTGTGTGTGTGTGTGTGTGTGTGTGTGTGTGTGTTACACGGCTATAAGCAGGGGCCAGTTCATGCTTGATGCATCTGCAACACGGTGTTCATATTGTGTGCTGGTTTGTGTGCCGGTTTGTGTGTGTATGTATGTGTGTGTGTAAGTCTTACACGGCCATATGCATGGGACAGCTTGTCATTCATGCCTCTGCAGCAGAGTGTTTGTGTTGTGCTGTTTGTTGTGTGCGGGTGTGAGTCATGGCATATGGCATATATTTCAGAACACTGAGGTTCTTCGCATATTGGTTATGGCGTGGAATGTTGTGTGCCCCAAAAGCCTTGCTTTACAATCATGCACGCTTGCACATCCACGCCCAGACAACCCAAAAAAAAACATACATGCACACACAGAAACACACACACATACACACACACATACGCAAACACACACGCGTATGGCTGAGAGAGAGACGCACATGGCGTACCCTAAGCAGCTAATCACGTTGCCTGCCTTGTAAACAAAGAACTCCACTAAACTCCCTGAAACCAAAGAACTCCACCAAAGAAAGAGGTGGCTTACCCTAAGCAGCTGATCACGTTGCCCGCCTTGTAACCAAAGAACCACGTGACATCACAGTTCTTCTCGGCATCAGTTTTGCAGGCCTTGGCTGCAGAGGCAGTAAGTGTTAGCAGAGAAAACAGACGGGTTGGAGGAAAATCAAACCCGCCTCCCATCCTCTCGTTTCAACTCTCGGCGTTTATTTCCGTGATATCTACTGATAGCTCATGTTCTGAAGTATGCTTTTGCACAAGCACTGAAAGGTTGAGGCAGGAAAGCAGGTTATTGCGTAGCACCAGATAACTAGGCGGCGCGGTAAGAGTGTGTATGTGTGTGCGCAATCGAGGGCACCCCAAGTATGTGTGCGACAAGCAGTGCGTTTCTGAGGACGTCATGACCTAGAAAATGCTGCCAATTTGCAACACCTCAAAACTCAGGAGAGAGCACATAGAACAAAGCAATTGCTCGCCAGTAGACACGTACGCAGCCTAGCAGCCACAGTTTTTGACTGATGGCTTTATCTGTAACCTCTGTAACCTCTTGTTGAACACACGCACCTAGGGGCACATTCTTGTTGATGTTAGTGTTGCGCATGACGTAGAACTGGTACACTTCTTCCCTGCACGCCTCTGAGACTGTGTCAGCAGCTGCAATGGGCACAAAACCACACACGGCAGCAGTGAAGGAAATGTTAGTCTGGTACACTTCTTCCCTGCACGCCTCTGAGACTGTGTCAGCAGCTGCATGGGCACAAAACCACACACGGCAGCAGTGAAGGAAATGTTAGTCTGGCACAGCAGCATTCAACAGAATGCATCATTAGTTCGGCACACCTCCTCCCTGCACGCCTCTGCGTCTGTGCGCCAGCAGGTGCAACAGACACAAAACCACACACAGACATTAGTCTGGTATACTGAATCCTGCACGCCTCTGCGACTGTGGGCCAGCAGCTGCAACAAGCACAACAAACGCAAGCAGCTGCGGTTTTTGTTTCACTGGTGTCTGTTTCTCCATCTGCACACCTGCGATCAGACAGAGCCAGCAATGAAAATGCATACACACGCAACAGCAGTGAACATATAATTGTGGTGTGCTACATTTTAAATAAACTTGCTCCTGTTGCATGCTTTAAACAGCTGTGGTAGCAGCTGCGTGTGTTTGTGTGTATGTGTGTGTGTATATGTGTGCGTATGTGAGTATGTGTACGTGTGTGTACGTGTGTGTGTATGTGTGTGTGCACGTGTGTGTGTGTGCACGCATGTGTGCGCGTGCGCGTGTGTGTATTTTGCATCATGCAACTTCTTGGGCTAAGTGTGATTTACAGTACAACAGACTTAGCGTAAGCGCAGCATTGACCAATTGTAGATTATAGAGGAACGATTTTAACGGTGGAGAAACGCAATGACAGAAGTAGAGCACTGGGCAGGCCAGTAAGAAGTTGTCACATTAATCGAATAAAAAACCTGGCCGGTCGATAAAAGTGGTCACATCAACTTGATAACAATTAGTAGGGTTGGTAACCACTAGTAAGGTTGGTGACCACCAAGTAGTAAGACCTTGCATTGACACGGTGGGCAAGGGCCTCTTCCTCTACCAGCCTGAGCAAAAGGGATGGGTCATCATCCACCAGGGGCTGTCCAGTCGATTGCACAGTTTAATCTCCTTGCCGTAAAACTAGTATAACCAAGCTTGAGTGAAGTACAAGATGCAAAGGAGCCTCGACCTAGTAGCATGGGTAAAGACAACTTGTCTAAGGCCTCCTTGTACACGGTCGCCTATGCCACGTACACAGCACTCCTCCGCCCCACAATCCACACAACACATTCATTGGAACAAGCAGGCCTCTAAAAAGTCAGCGCAGTGGCACACTGGGAAATGGTGTGAAGGAGAGGGAGGATCCTACCTTCAGTATTAGCCTCAGCGGCTGCAATTTCGTTGCTGATGCACTTTGCCAAGCGCCCCTCTCCTGGCTTCTCGTCCTCACACAGTTTCTTTGCCTCCGCAGCGCAGTTGCCTGTATGCATATGAAAGTGCTCCGTGCATGTGTGTGAGTGTGTGAGTGTGTGTGCACGTGTGTGTATGTGTATCTATGTAAGAGAGAGAGAGAGAGAGAGAGAGAGAGAGAGAGAGAGTGTGTGTGTGTGCGCGCGTGTGTGTGTGCGGCGTGCGTGATTGAGTGCATGCTGCCAGTGAGCAGGTATACAAGGTGGATTTGTGTGTGTGTGCGCGTGTGAGTGTGTGTGTATGTGTGTGTGTGTGTGTGTGTGTGTGTGTGTGTGAGAGAGAGAGAGAGAGAGAGAGAGAGAGAGAGAGAGAGAAAGAGAGTGCTTGTGTGTGTGTCTGTGCATGAGTGCGTGCATGTACGAATATGTGTGTGTGCACATGTTTGTGTGTGTGTGCGCATGCTTGTGTGTATGTGTGCGTGTATGTGTATGTGTATGTGTATGTATATGCGTGTGTGTGTGAATGAATAGGTGTGCATGCGCCTGTGTGCTTGTGTGTGTAAGTGTGGGTGAGTGTGTGTGTGTGTGTGTATGTTTAAGCACACGAGTGTGCGTGCGTGTGTGCGCCAACATGTTCGTGCATGTGTGTGCGTGTGAGTGTGTGTTTGCATGTCTGCCTATGTATGAGTGTGTGGAGAGATAAAATGTGTGCGTACGTGCATGCATGAGTGCGTGCGTGAACGCGTAAAAGCGCGCATGGGTGAATATGCTTGTGTGCCCGTGTGCTTGTTTGTGTGTGCGCTTGTTTGTATGTTAGAGTGTGTGTATGTGTACGTATTTATGTATCTGTGTTAGTGTGTGTATTTCTGTGTGTGTGCACGTGTGTGTGTTTGTGTGTGTGCGTGTGTGTGTGTGTGTGTGCATGTGTGTGTATGTGTGTGTATGTGGGTGTGTATGTATGTATGTGTGTTTGTGTGTGTATGCATGTGTGTGCTCTTGTGCGCGTGTGTATGTATGTGTGTGTATGTGTGTGTGCGTGTGTGTGTTTACGTTTGTGTGTGTGTGTGTGTTTGTGTGTGTATGTGTGTGTGTGTGTGTTTGTGTGTGTGTGTGTGCGTGTGTATGTGTGTGTGTGTGCGTGTGTGTGTGTATGTGTGTGTGTGTGTGTGTGTGTGTGTGTGTGTGTGTGTGTGTGTGTGTGTGTGTGTGTGTGTGTGTGTGTGTGTGTGTGTCGATGGCGCGCTTGAGCGTTGGATGTGCATGTAATTTAACCTCAGGCTGCATTGCGGTGGTACCTAGCCTTGCTGTGCTCTGTGCGGTGCTGTTGTGGCTTACACCATTGGCCTGCAAGCATTCTTGGAGGCACACTGCTTCTGCCAACCTGCTTCTCACCTGTCTCACTAACGATATCATCTATCCCGTTGATCAAGTCAGCGGGGGGAGCTAGTGAGACGTCAGCATTGGGTTGCGCTGAAACCTGGCAAAACGCCAAAATGCAAGCAAGGAGGTATATTATCGGCCTCGAGGCCATTGTGGCCAGATTATGGTCAAATTTAAAATTAAAACGAAACGTTCGCGGACGTGCCTGAAACATGCCTGAAACATGCCTGACCCGTCGTGCATAAAACTATGAAATATAAACATGTCAGAGTGTATTGACGATGATCGTCGGGTACCTGCTAGCGTTCATTGCATGTTCCAGCGCATGTTCCGTGCTGCCTGACACGTTGGAAAAGGTGTGTAAGCCAGCTTTGTACCATTGGAAGCCAGCATGGCACTACTGATCAGCAACAAGCTACTGATAGGCACCTACGCAAGCACGCAAGCACGCACGCAAGCACGCACGCATGCACGCTCGCACGCACGCATGCACGCTCGCACGCACACGCACACACACACACACACACATACACACACATATACACACACACACACACACACACACACACACACACACGCACGCACACGCATGTGCACACACCCACCAACTCACACACACACACACATACACACATAGACGCTCCAGAATGTCGCTTCTAGGCCCTCCCGTTGTAGCCCGCTTTGCCATGAAAACGGTGGCACGTGCAATGAGGAAATCAGCAGGTAATGGAAATGGAAAGTCGGCACGAGTTATTTAGGAATTAATAGTTTTAGCAGAGTCTCTGGTGCGTATTAGTGCAAACTAATCCCTGCCATTTATTTGCGTGCATGCCCACAACAGATGTGACTGCCCACGTTTACGTGGAGGGCTCAATTGTGAAGAGTCTGATGAGGTGTCTAGTCTTGCACGCTGTGAATTACTAGGGATTGGTTCAAAGGACGACTGCTTGGAGGGGGGCTGGCTTGGGGGCTGTTTGGTAAGTGCGTTTGGTTGGTGATCGCGTGGATCTTAGCTAGTCGTCTGTACTACGCAGTATCTCTTCATGCATTTATGTGTTGAGTAGGAGTAACAGCTTGAGTACTTGAATTTTTCAATAGCAAGGATGACAATGGCCTTACTTTTTGATCAATGATGTACTTGCTACCGCTGAATGACCCAATTTCCAGGAACCGATCAGCGCACGTTCTGAAGCAGCATTCATCTGAACACGCTTTTGTACAATGTTTGACACTGCGTAAATCCCACACTCGGACCTGACCACGATGATCACTGTTTTGGACACCGCAGAATGATTGCAATGGCCGTGGTACGTGCAATAAAGGGTTTTGTGCATGCACTCCCGGTGAGTCTACAAAGTAGTAATTTCAAAATTCTGAGCACGTCAATTTGCTGTTGAGCGGCAAGAAAGTCTGCAGCACCAGCGAAGAGTGAGGCAGCTTGCTGCTGTTATCGATTGCTGTACATTCCATTTCAGCGTTTATCACTTGACAAGCACGGCAGTAGTTCCTCAAGAAAATCACAAATAAAAGCTCATATATCCACCACTGCAGGACACTTTGGGGCCGACTGCTCCTTATCCTTAGACAACCAAGGCCATCCGCAGCTGCTGCAGGTGAATGTTTGCTTCTAAGCGTTAGATTAGCTAGAAGCCTGCAAAATATGCTAATTTTTTATCAAGTTATGCGACTCATAGGTTTAGGTACCAATTGTGGTAACCAATTGTGGTAACCAGCGACAAACAGTGTTGGTGTACCTGCAGAAGTGGGAACAGGGTGTAAGGCATGAACACAAAAAGTGTTTGATCTGCACGTATTGGGTACATCGCTCCTGATGCTGGATTCAGTAAATAGGATGAGAGTTTGTGTCCTTAAACACAAACAAACCAAACCGGGTACAGACCATTCCTTCTTTGATGCCGTTTCTTTGCTTGAGCTTTTCCTGTCGCAGCGTCTCTTGCCTAAGTGCGCTAGGCAGCATTTTCAAGCTCCGTGAGGTCTCTCAGTAAAAGCCCTAAGACTCCAAGGAAATCGTCCCTCCTTTCATCCTTGAACCGTTTCAGGGCACTTGCTACGCGACCAGAGCAAAAAGGCCATGGATCTATGCCTACGACCTACCTCCAGAATTCAACATGTGGTGAGTTGCACCGAAGCAAACCAAAACAACACAAAAAACAAGCGCTAATATCTGTCTATATGAGTGGTCGATCATTAAAAACCCTGCCTGCCATTCTCACTGGTGCGACATGAAGCGCATAGATCGTCCTACCATGTCCTATGTGTGATTTTCACAGGCGCAACTCGAGCGCACAGTTTGTCCTATGTTCCATGAAGAACTTGCACAGGCGCGACATGAAGTGCACAAGTCATCCTACCATGTTGCACTTGCAAAATTCACAGGCGCAACATCAAGCGCATAGACCGTCCCACCATGTTCTATGTGTGGCAGCGGCTGCTGAGCAGTGGCACATTGACCACGGATCCTGCAAAAGCTGATTTTTTCTTTTTACCGGTAAGCAACCAATGGATTTTTTCTACTCCATTTTGGATGATAGATTAGCATGGTATGACACAAACTCACAGTGACCTGCAAGGATGGATTTTCCCTACTCTAATTTGGATGGCAGAAATGCATGGAACAACACGGACTCACAGTGACCTGCGAGGATGGATTTTCCCTACTCTAGTTTGGATGGCAGATATGCATGGAAGGACAAGGACTCACAGTGACCTGCGAGGATATACTTTTTCTACTCTATTTTGGATGACAGAAATGCATGGAATGACATGGACTCACAGTGACCTGCAAGAATGGATTTTCCTACTCTATTTTGGATGGCAGAAATGCATGGAATGACACGGACTCACAGTGACCTGCAAGGATGGATTGTTCCTACTCTATTTTGGATGGCAGAAATGCATGGAATGACACGGACTCACAGTGGCCTGCAAGGATGGATTGTTCCTACTCTATTTTGGATGGCAGAAATGCATGGAATGACACGGACTCACAGTGGCCTGCAAGGATGGATTTTTTCTACTCCATTTTGGATGGCAGAAATGCATGGAATGACACGGACTCACAGTGATTTGCAAGGTATGCTCTGTGCAACGGATGTAGAGTTGCCCTGAGTCATGAATGTAAGATTGCACAGGTTAATTACCGGTAAGCCTTCTAATGTACCCTTGAAAAAGGGAATCTGAAGTCCTGACGAGGGTTCCAATGTTCCAATACACGGAACCACATACAAGGTAAACGTAAGTACATGTGCACCATATGTACACAGTGCAAATAGGGAATCCGAAGTCCTGACGAGGGTTCCAATGTTCCAATACACGGGACCACATACAAGGTAAACGTAAGTACGTAAGTACACAATATGTACACAATGCAATTACAAATGACCACTGCTCTACAGGTATTCCTGAGGAGCCCAGATGACACTGTCCATCGGCTCACCAAGGCCCTTGAATACGTTAAGAACAAGTGGCAGTATTACAGCAACGCGAGAAAGGGAAGCCACGTGGTCATGCACACAGGTAGGGTGAATGTAAGCGAGGTGTGCTTGTCACACACGTATGGTGAAGGTTGTTGAGGTGTATTTGTCTATTTGTGTTTGCTGCCCCGGTGCTGCAAACTAGCTCCCCTAGGTGTATAACATATGAACTGTGGTCATGCACACACACAGGTATGGTGTATTGTGTGCCAGAGTTCCTTGATGCCCCATGTTTGTAACTGTAGGCTGTGCTGAGAGAAGGAAGGCCGAAGTGCTACTCGCTCCCCATATTTATTTTAAGCAGGAGCAACTGAAGTACCGGATTCTGTAACACTCCTCCACCACAAAAAAGGAACACCTGTGTTTACCTTCAGGTGCGCACGTAGACCTGTTGGCGTGCCCTCTGGTGGTAACCTCACGTGCCAAGGCTCAGTTGCCGACATATCCTGCTACCCAATATTTTGAAATCTACAATGTGCATAAAAGGACACATCCTGCTACCCAACATTTCGAAATCTACAATGTGCATATAAGGCCATTGCCCCTTAGATTGAGTAGTAATGACTATTATAAATGTAAGTGGTAAGCTGTGGTGATGACCGTCCTCCGCACATTGGCTTCCTTCTGTTCTGAACTCAGGAGGCTGGTGCCACTGCATCGTGCGCTTGTGTTTGGAGCAGGCAGATTTCGATCGGCTCAAGTCTGCCACCTCTTTGGCCCTCTGACCTCTTTTTTGGGACAGCTTACTCTAATGCTATTTTTAGCTGCACTGTTCACGTGCATTTGTGTGTGCCCTTTTTAATGCGCTGTTCACGTGAGCTCATTTGCACAACTTCCATATTACTTTCCACGCAGATCCATTTTCACCGTTTCCAATTTGCTTATAAGCGAGTTCGTTTGTGCAGCTCCTCTGCACTCCCACGCATATGTACTTCTTTGTGTGGTCCGCAGGTGACTGGGGCAAAATGGAGATCGCAAGCCCGCCAGTTCGATGGAGGTACAACTCTCACACCAAACTCATGCCTACCAGTGAGATCGGGACACAACTGACATGGCTCACCCACTGGGGGATTTATAACAACAGGTCAGGAGTTGTTTTTTGTAAAACTCTTGCCCACCAGTGAGATCGGGACACAACTGACATGGCTCACCCACTGGGGGACCTGTAACAACAGGTCGGGCGTTGCTTGTTTTTGTGCGCGTGCGGACTACAGATGGGAGGGTGTGTGTTGCTGACTGTAGAGGATGTGAATGATGGCACTGATATGCAAAAGCAGGCGTCCATCCCAAGCAATTGCTGCTGGGCAGCCAAGTACACAAGTTTCGAGGTGGGAGTGAACTTTCCAGGCACATTCAAGCTGGTCAACTGCTTTGTGAGGCTTACATGTTGTTAGGCTCACACGAAAATAACGCGGAAGCATTGAAACTTTAGCTGTGCTGGATGAACATCCTGCAGAATGCCATAAGTCTGTGTGCACGTGTGTGCGGTGTGTGCAGGAGATTGACCCAGATTGTCTGAGTGTGTGTGAGGTGCTAAGAGTTGGCCGAGACCTGACAAATGTGTACACGTACATAGTTTATACACGTACACAAATAGTGTATATGTACATGGTGTGTGCACGTGCACGGTGTGTACGCGGTGTATACACAGCATATACACGTACACAATGTGTACAAGGTATGTACACGTGCACGTGCATACACCGTGCACAGTGTGTACGCGGTATGTACACGTACACGGTGATTACATGCACACGATGTGTATGTGGTGTATACACAGCATATACAATATACACGTACACAGTGTGTACATGTGCACGGTGTGTACGTGGTGCATACACAGTACACAGTTAATACACATACACGGTGTGTACATGATGTATGCACCCTTCACAAGGAAGTTCCCAATCATGCGGTCACGGTGCATATGGCTCTGGGCTGTTGCCGACCTTGCTGAGACTAGGCCCAAAGCAAGGCGGCATGGTGTATATGGGCACGGCTGAATCGCTGGGCTGCAACCTTTGTGTTCGAGAAACTGTGTGCTGGCACGTTTGCAGCAGCGCAGGAATGAGAGGTATCGAGTGAGACAAACCATGAGGGAGCCTGAAATGCGACTGTGTTGGTGTGAAGTTCAAGGGTGACGCTTGCCAGATTTTTATTCCCCCCCTGTGTAATGGTGATTGCATTTGCTTTGCTCTGCCAATCTTCATTGCTGTCTTCATCAGGGATATGTGTGTGACATCTGTGCACATTTGGGTGTGTCCTGGATGCATTTCCAAGCTCCACTGGCAGGCTGCTTTTAAGATCTGATTAGACATCCTGTGCAATTCTGTGCATGTGCGCACTGCAGCGCCAAACCCCACTGGGAGGTGACATCTGTGATATGATTAGACATCCTGTGCAATTCTATGCATGTTCGCACTGCAGCGCCAAACCCCACTGGGAGGTGACATCTGAGATATGATTAGACATCCTGTTTAATTCTATGCATGTTCGCACTGCAGCGCCAAACCCCACTGGGAGGTGACATCTGAGATCTGATTCGACATCCTGTGCAATTCTATGCATGTTCGCACTGCAGCGCCAAACCCCACTGGAAGGTTACATCTGAGATCTGAATCGACATCCTGTGCAATTCCGTGTATGTGTTGCTTCGCAGCGCCAAGCCCCACTGGGAGGTTTCGCACACCCCTGGCCAGGTGCGGCAAGAGCAACCAGCTTGACGTGACGCAACACCCCACCCTCTTTAAATTGATGCGAGCACAGCCTGTGTTTGGTCATGCACAAAAGCTTATGCAAACACGTACACACACATACGCACACACTCACGCTCACATGCACAACACATACATGCGCATACACACAATTGTAAACCATTGCCTATACACAGGACGTGGTCATTCCAGTGATATTTCCTCGCCTCCGGCTCCATGTCTTTGGATTCCAATCCTCATCCTTGCATCCCAGTGCCAACAACCAAACACGTTCTCCCCCTGCTAGGAATAAAGTGAGTGATGTAAGCCACTGGACACAGGAGTACACAAAACAGGGTACCTGGTATGTAAAATAGGGTAAGTGGAGTATCAAACAGGATATAAGACGGTTTGACACACACACACACACGCACACACACACACACGCACACACACACACACACACACACACATACACTAACACAATCACTCACACACACACTAACACAATCACTCACACACACACACTCTCTCTCTAAGAATGCCTCGAGTGATATTTCAAGCACTGCATATATTTCCCCATGCTCCGGCTAGAAACGAGTAGATGTACGCATCCAGGCATGTAGGCTTCCTGCTAGGGAACAGGGAACAGGACAGAGGCCCTTCCTTGAAAGAGTTGTGGATTTTTCTTGAAGTGCTTAGCGTTTTTGATTATTTTATATGCTTAGAAAGGCGTAGTTTGTGGCTGGAAGGTAGGAATGTATTGTGCCAGGGACCAGTCAAGTCAGCATACAGCAGATAAGCATGAGCTTCAATTTGTTGTGTGCCATTGGTGTGCGCGTATAATGTGTATGGAGGACACACGAATGTTGGCAGCAGTTTCTGCAATTTCTAGCAGACGGAAACCAATCCCATGCCTTTGTGCCATCCACAGGCTCTTTGCCCTTTTTGGCCAGAATTTGAACTTTTGACTACTGTTGGCTGTGCAGGCATATATTCTCTGTATGATATGCATGATATATGATATGTAGAAGTATACAAATTTATTTGCAAGTATAAATCAACGGAACTTTGTATCAGGGTCATATCATCAACGCCCACCCTCTTTCACCTTTTGTTATTCATGCAGTCCAAGGCTGAAGTATTTTTGCTTCTAGCTCCTACGCTCACCGGCACTCTGTGCGCATACACCCACCTGTGCTCACTCGCTTGCCTGTGCTCTATGCACGTGCACTCTTCTACTCTCTTACACCCTCCTCCTTATATGTGCGCATATCCTCTCCTGTGTGCATACCCTCATACACTTGCCTTTGCTCTGTACAAATTCACCGACCTGCGCTCTTATGCACCCACCAGCGCTCTGTCCTCATATACGCCCGCTCTTATACACCCGCTCTTATACCATATACTTTACACTATGCGCCCGCTCTACTAAACACCCGCTCTTATGCACCCACCAGCGCTCTGTGCTCTGTGCTCATATACCGGAAGTACATATGCTCACCAACATCACTTGAAAAACTAAAACTTTGCAACAGTATTTTGATCACTCAAACTCCCAAGACACGTTAATTAGGGGCGGTGGTGTTCTTACGTGCAGTATCCAACTGCGCTCTTTTGCTCATTCCACTCTGCGCACACATGCTTGCAGACCTTTTTCTTCGCCGGCCGTATCTGTGGCGAAGGCTTGATGCCTCCCGGCACAACCAAGCTGTGGCCTGACAACTGCCACAACGCAAAGGTGTACTCCGGCGGGGTGCGGCAAAAGGTATATGGTGTACAGTCTGGATTCTAGGCTGGCTGGATTCTGGCTGCAGGTGTTTTGCTACGTAACAGCAGAATAAGAAACAGTGTGTTCTCCGGCTAAAGGCGGCGTAAGGCAACTAGGCCACGTGAGTTGAGGCATCGCAAGCATGGCTCCATGACTGTGGGAACCTTTTGTGTTTGTGCTGATCTTTGTTCAAACACGAACTATCGATCATTACACGCCCTATCGAAGGCGATTCTTTACGTGGCATTTATGAGAGAAGTGAATCCCAGAGCATGTTGCGGTGTAAGGGGTAGGTATGTTTTCAGCTCTGAACAGGCAGGCCATACGGGTCAAGGTATTGCAAGTATGGCTGCACAATTGTAGGGAAAAAAGGTGTGTACTGCTATGGGGTGCAGCGTGGTTTGGTGCTAGACCCCACTGTTTAAATCCTGGATCTGAACTTTGTAGTATGAGTCCGTACCCTGAATGGTTGGATGGTGGACTGCTAAGCCACATGGGATGAAGTGTCTTAGAGACATGGCCTCTCATAACGGCCGTGACGCAAAGACGCACTCCAGCAAGGAGCGGCATAAGGTATTTCATTGCTATACCTTCACTTACACTTTGACTTCTCAACTCTGCTCGTTTTAAAATACGACAGGAGAACCTCACACTGCTCACATTACACGTTTCAAGCGTGCGCTGCTTTCCTGAGCCCGTGACTTGAGCAAAGTTGAAACCAGCACTCTGTGGCATGAGCACAATTGAAATCTACACTCTGTGGCATGAGCACAAACAAAACCTACTCTCTATTGCAAGAGCACAATCAAAATCAACACTCTTTGGCACGAGCACAATCAAAACCAACTCTTTGTGGCATAAGCACAATACAAATTAACACTCTGTGGCATGAGCACAATCAAAACCACTACTCTGTGGCATGAGCACAATTGAAATCAACACTCTTTGGCACGAGCACAATTAAAACCAACTCTCTGTGGCATGAGCACAATCAAAATCAACACTCTTTGGCACGAGCACAATCAAAATTAACTCTCTGTGGCATAAGCACAATACAAATTAACACTCTGTGGCATGAGCACAAGCAAAACCAACTCTCTGTGGCATGAGCACAATTGAAATCAACACTCTTTGGCACGAGCACAATCAAAAATAACTCTCTGTGGCATAAGCACAATACAAATTAACACTCTGTGGCATGAGCACAATCAAAACCGACTCTCTGTGGCATGAGCACAATCGAAATCAACACTCTTTGGCACGAGCACAATCAAAATTAACTCTCTGTGGCATAAGCACAATACAAATTAACACTCTGTGGCATGAGCACAATCAAAACCAGCACTCTGTGGCATGATTACACTCAGAATCAACACTCTGTGGCATGAGCACAATCAAAACCAACACTCTATTGCATGAGCACGATCAAAACCAACACTCAATAGCATGAGCACAATCAAAATTAACACTCTGTGGCACGAGCACCATCAAAATGGACATTCTGTGTCGACACTTCTCACAGGTACACATCTTCCATTATGACCGCCATGGGTACTTCAAGCGTGCGTCAGTCTCCTGTGCCATCAGCACAATCAAAACTAACACTGTGTTTCAATTTTACGCACAGGTGCACAGCTTCCATCATGACCGCCATGGGTACCTCATCAGCGTGCACACCTCAAAATACCCATTCCACTTAAAGAGCTCAAAGTACTGCCTTGCCACACAGGTTTGTATGTGTGTGAATATATGGTTCTATTCCGGCTCGGCTCCACCGAATGGAGGAGGGGAATTTACACAAGGCCAACCATCCAGGAACACTGATACGATGAGAAAAAAAACTGAAACACTGAACTGGCTTACAAGAAAGTTAGCAGGCTGGGCCGTTGACACCCATACCTGCCAACAAGGCCAGCAAGAAGAGAAAGTCGAGAGGAAGAGGAAACAACTAAACCTAAGCGCTGACTAAAGACCGGGTGTAAAAAGATGGTTCCTACAGCGCGAGCTGTGGCAAGACAGTTCCAACTGACATTCGGTTGCACTCGCCTCCAAGAATGTGAATACTTCTGCAGCAGGATGCAGAGTACTCTGCATTGTGTATGTCTGTGTGCATGCGTGTGTATGTGTGCCTCTGTGTGTCTGTGTGTCTGTGTGTGCATGTGTGTATGTGTGCATATTTGTGTACGTGTGCCTCTGTGTGTGCATGCACGCACGCATTCAAACATTCTTGTTGCAGAATCACATGTGTACACACATGCATGCACCCACGCACAAGTACACACGTACACACATACACACGCATGTACACACACGTACACACATACACACGCGCAGGGAGCTGGCCATGGAAATAGACAAGTCATCTCCACATTAGCAGGCTGCATACCTGTGGCAATAGGTCAGTACGCTTGTTCTTTTTGCTATAGACTATAGCACTTGCAGAGGGAGGTGTTTGAGCCTAGGTGCACAGTCTGGCTTGCAACGCTAGGTCAGTACGCTTGTTCCTTTTACTATAGGCTATAGCACTTGCAGAGGGAGGTGTTTGAGCCTAGGTGCACAGTCTGGCTTGCAACGCTAGGTCAGTACGATTTTTCCTTTTACTATAGACTATAGCACTTGCAGAGGGAGGTGTTTGAGCCTAGGTGCACTGTCTGGCTTGCAACGCTAGGTCAGTACGCTTGTTCCTTTTACTATAGGCTATCGCACTTGCAGAGGGAGGTTTTCGAGCCTAGGTGCTCCTTTAGGATGTGTTTGTTTGTGTTCACCACCCTGGCTTGTCATTGTGTTCTTGTTCATGACGACACTCGTGATCTCACACACAAAGATTTCCCAAGTGCAGTACCACCAAGCCATTCATAGTCACACGCATGTGTGGCACATACCTCCCTACTCACTTTAGTTGTAATGACCCACCCAAGCAGCTCAACCATGATTTTGCAGGTGATGGGATTTACGAGCCGTTCGAGCCCGAAATGGATTACTCCACATTTGGGGTAAGGATGACGGAGGACAAAATACCGATTCTGCACGAAGTCTTTGCGTCCATCGGGGAGGAAGAGTACGCACGCAAGCAGGTCTGTAATTCACCCTCCCTTTATGAAGCACCAACTTTCCCATTCCAACACTAGTTTTCCCACACACACCCACACACGGATATACACACATGCACGCCCACACACATACACACACGCTCACGCACATACACACACTCACATTTACTTACACACACGCACATGCATACATGTACGCATGTGCATGTCATACACACACATGCACATACATACATGTACGCATTTGCATGTCATACACACGCACACACATACATGTACGCATGTGCACACTCTAACACAAACACGCACACACATACATGTACGCATGCACACACTCTTACACAAACACAAACATACACACCTGCCTTACAAGCATGCCCAAATCTTAATTCATAGCACGTGTTTGCAATAATTGTAAACACACCAGTCAGATCGACTCTACCATGCTATGAAAGAAGCAAGCAGCAGGAGCTGAAGCATGTCTTTAAATACCAAGCCTCCCCCAATTTCAAATTCCAGAGGTCTACATTGCGCCGCATGGAACCTGCCTCCATCATACAGCACTTGCTCCAGAAATAATTGCTTTTTATGACTGCCTCTGACCTCTAACTGTCGTTCTTTGTTGGAGGCGGCGTTGGGTGCTAGATGTGTGGTAGGTGGCACCACGTATTGCAATGGCCGCGTGTTGCAGGTGGCACTATGTGGTGCAGGTGGCACTATGTGGTGCAGGTGGCACTATGTGGTGCAGGTGGCACTATGTGGTGCAGGTGTGGTAGGTGGCACCACGTATTTCAATGGCCGCGAGTTGCTGGTGGCACTTTGTGGTGCTGGTGGCACTATGTGGTGCAGGTGTGGTAGGTGGCACCACGTATTTCAATGGTCGCGTGTTGCTGGTGGCACTTTGTGGTGCAGGTGGCACTATGTGGCGCAGGTGGCACTCTGTGGTGCAGGTGGCACTATGTTGCGCTACGTGATACAATGACTACGTACTGCAATGACAATGTGTTGCAGGTTGCGCTACGTGAAACAATGACTACGTACTGCAATGGCAATGTGTTGCAGGTGGCGCTACGTTGCCCTACACAGCACCTGCATCCGCACGTTTACCAAAGCCTCTGTACACATTTCTTGACTCTTTCACGCCCTGTGTGTCTTGCTTTGCAGGTGGCGCCACATTGCGCTGCCCAGCACAGCACATGCATTTGCACCTGCCCCTGAACCTATACCTTAACACGTTTCTGAATCAATCACCTTTTCTGTATGCCTTCTGTATTTTACTCTGCAGGTGGCACTACGTTGCCCAGCACAGCACATGCTTTCGCACCTACCCCTAAAACTGTACTTAACACGTTTCTTGACTCTTTCATGCCCTGTGTGTCTTGCTTTGTAGGTGGCGCTACATTGCGCTGCCCAGCACATGCACTGGAGCTCAATGGTTGGTGGCATCATTGGAGAGACAGGTACGTGCTTGCAACCCCCTCATGACTCGCAACAACATTTTTGTATCATATGATGCAAGTTCTATTATTAAAAGAGTCAGATCAGTTTTCGTTCGCAAACATTATAAATGGTTTTCGATTTTCTTTGATTGCATTGCGCAACAGTTGTTACAAAGGTTTTGTGCTATCATGAGACCAAGCTTGTGTGTAAGTACACAATTACCTACCCTCAAAAAAAAATGGAAATCGAAGAGGAAAGGCAGACAAATTGCACAGACAGTGAAAACTCGACTCCAACCAGGAAAGCTAAGGAACAGGAGAAACAGGAGCACCTTGGGTACCAAGCACCGTCACCGTCACACTCCTCCACCAAAAAGACCGAATGCAAAGCGGAGTCAATAAGAAGTTGTTATTTGGTGCACACTGTACATGCCAACCTTCAGTCAAATATGTAATCGAATAATGTCCGCTGTGCAGGAAGGTACGATGCCTTTGAGACGATGCTAGAGGTGCTTCGCATGCACGCCGACCATCCAGACATCCCCCCGTCTGAGTTTTCAAAGGTGTAGTTTTCTCTTACTCACTTGAATCAGCAAGGGCTCTGCATTGCGAGGTGGTTTGGCCTCTTTTTGCACCGAAAAGGCTATTTTCTGGTCTTTTTGGCTTGAAGCAGGCCTAGCTCCCCAACGTCCTATTTTTTGGTATAACAGATTGGTTCATGCGTGCATAGCTTTCCAAGAGCTACAAAATGACCCCCCTATGGACTCTGGAAAAGTCATTTTCCCCATATTACACGGTCGAATTTACCTATAGTCAAAATTTCCCCACATACAGTACATACTGAAATACAGCGTATATACGGTATATACGGCGTGATTACCGTGTATTGAAGTTCCGTAAATGCTTCTCTGGCCAACCCTATAAATGTGCATTACTCAGCATGCTGCTCAATACTTGCACAAATATTACCTGCATTGTTGATCACGTACAAGCATTGTTGATCACGTACATGCATTGCTGCTCAATACTTGCACGAATATTACCTGCATTGTTGATCACGTACAAGCATTGTTGATCACGTACAAGCATTGTTGATCACATACACGCATTGTTGATCACGTGCATGCATTGTTTAATACATTGCACACAGCATGCGCACGATAAGTTCACACATTTAATACTCTGTGCATTGCTTAGTTAGTATGTATGCACAATCCTAAACAAGCTCCGTGTCACTTTCTCCATGCATGCCAATCTGTAAGCCTGTTGTTTCGGACATGTGTCGAGTGTATTGACGTGCACTTCACGCGTGCATGTATACACGCTTTGTCTGCGTTGATGCCTGAAATTCCACCAACAATACCACCCACCGTCTGGTAATATTTATGAGTACTCAGGCAACTAAGCACAAAAGAATGACCCTACTGATGAGAGCAATCTTGACACGTAAAAAAGCTTGCCAAATCCCCTCTTTGCAGAGATGTGGTAAAGTTTTTACCTGGGTTTTTTTTCAGGTTTACTCCACAGCACATAGAGCATCACTTATTTTTCTGCTTCGTGCTGGCTGCAGGTAGATGCTGCCTTTGCTCGCTTTCTGGCTTGTGGAGGAGACAAGGACGGAGATGGTGGGTCTCAGCACCATTGGTGCTAAAGCAACCTACATGTGTAGCACATACAGTTTGCATTTTTAGCACATGCATGTGTGGCACATGCATATGTAGCACATACAGTTTGCATGTTTAGTACATGCATGTAGAGCACATGCAGTTTGCATTTTTAGCACATGCATGTGTAGCACATACAGTTTGCATTCTTAGCACATGCATGTGTAGCACAAACAGTTTGCAATTTTAGCACATGCATGTGTAGCACATACAGTTTGCATTTTTAGCATGTGCATGTGTAGCACATACAGTTTGCATTTTTAGCACATGCATGTGTAGCACAAACAGTTTGCAATTTTAGCACATGCATGTGTAGCACATACAGTTTGAGTTTGCATTTTTAGTCATGCATGTGTAGCACATACAGTTTGCATTTTTCGCACATGCATATGCAGCGCATACAGTTTGCATTTTTTGCACATGCATATGTAGCACAAACAGTCCAAGTGAGGGTGACGCAGCAAAAAAAGACACGCTGCAGCAATGAGCATAGAACGGCATTTATTAAATTGCTCGCTGGTTTCTTTTTTGAATTGTTATCCTGATACAGTTCCACACACGTACCTTAGGTATACGCACACTCCTTCACACACACACACACACACACACACACATACACACACACACAAACACACACACACACATACACACACACACACACAACACACACACGCATGCACACACAGTACCTCCGCCGGAGCCCACAACAGTGAAGCTTTGCTCAAACAGCATCTTTGATACTGCTGCTGACAGGTACAGGCGGTAACAATGTGTTGTTTGGCTTGCACAGAGGTATTGCCATCCATACTGTCACGAGTCACGAGTATGTGCAGGGGGCCGGTGGCCAAACCGTCCAAAACAGCAAAGTATCATATGTTTTGTGCAAGGGCGGTTGGGTGAGGGCAGTGCAAGAAGATGAAAAGATGTATAGTTTTTTTAGATTTGTTCAAAGCTTTCAGGGCGTGAAGCGTGGGTACTCAAGCCTTCATCAGCAATCGGCAACGGTTAGTGTACACAATCCATCCCTTGCTCTTTATACACCGCAAAATGGGGCCCCAAAGCAATTGCAGATAAGTGGTAGCAGTTTGGTGGCAAAATCCCTAAGGCTGCACTTTCTATTCTACGACCATGGTATCCTACCATCCACATTATCTCCTGAGGTCCTTAAAAACGCATCACACAAGCATTCCTGATGTTATACAAGCAGCACTGCACTGTGTTTCTGTCCTTTGTCGACTGTCAACTGTGATGACAGCCTTTTAACCTTGAAAATTGCAAACACTAAAAAAACACTCTCCACGTTAATAAGGAACAGAGTTCAGCCACCTTTTCACCAGATTCACGTTTAAAATATTTTGCCGAAGTAATGACACATATGAAATTATAAGGCATCCAAAACCAAAGCACTTGTCCTCCTAAATCAATTAGGTAGGCAAAAGTGCTCCTCTGTCATAACTGTTGAGGCATACATCAGAGGAATTACACACTGCGTCTACTTGCCAATGGTGCGAAAGTCCTCCGATTATTTGTACCTTCCCAACAACTCCTCTGTGCTCGTTCATCCTCTGTTTGTACATTTTGGTGTACCCTGCTCTGGCTGTGCTTGCAAGCACCTTTTTTCCTTTTATTCCCTTTTAAAACCCTCAGCTTCATCATTCCTGCTTGCAGGTGTCCCGAGGGATACCTAAAACCCTCCCAACTAGGGCCACCAGGTACGTGTGTGACTTACATTGGCCAGAAATATAGACGTGTGGGATGTATACACCAAAGAATTTGAACCAAAAGCGTGCCTTTCTGGCGTGCGGATTTTCCCGGGTGTGTGGTTGCACGCAATGTAAATTTGTCACTGATACTAGTGAACCCCAAGTCTTGAATGCGCTTTTCCAGATTATCTAGCAGCCGACTGTATCCTAGCCTTTCTAGGCCAAGTCATTGCTCTCCTTCATGAGCCTGAACATAGTGCTGGTATGTTTGAACACATCATAGTTGCGCAAAAAGCGTGTTGTGGTGTGCGATTTACATTTTGACAGTTTGTTGGTGGCTTTACATGTTGACAATGATGATGCAGCTGAAAGGGTTGGGAACAGTGTGCGTCCATTCCTGCTTCCAACTAATCCACGAGCAATGCAACTGTGCTCTTCACTGCAGGTGGAGCGATCTGCTATGGGCAGACAAGCCTGTCCACCTGTCCACGGAACTGGGAGTGACATTCATCTGCTTCGCTCATTTGTAGGGTTGGCCAAAACCATATATATGCGGTGTATATACGGTATTCTTGGCAGGGAAATCATCAAATATACGGTGTATATATACGGTTCTGGCCAACCCTACTCATTTGAGCATCATTGACAATGACGAAGACCAGTGTGAGTAAACAAGACGCTGAAGCTAGTGTTCGCTGTAGCCACCCAACGACTCATCAATACCAGCACAGAGTTTTTTGTCTTCATAGCCTAAATTGCGATGGCGTAGCTTGGAACTTGGTTGATCTTTTGTGAAGCATGAGGTCTTCATGAGTATGAAGGTGATCGTGGACAGATACTGCGCACTATAAATAAGCTACGCAAGAACAGCCAAGACAAGGTTTGCAAGGTTGACTTCTAATAAGCTACGTAAGAACAGCCAAGACAAAGGCACAGATTGTAGCAGACATGCCATTGTCGCCCAAAAGTTTCTTGTTATTTAATCATTTTGTGGATCAAACGTTGCCCAATTACTAAATCTTCTTCTTATAGAAGTGTTGTTTACTTGTACCTGACCAGAACACCTTTCTTGTTAGTTCTAACAAGGCTATTGGTGCAATTGATTGAATGCGTGCAATTTTCTACATATTCATTTGGCACGCGTTCTTCCTTTACTGACTGGTAGTTGGCAGATGAATCTTAGAAATGGGCGGTGTGCAAGTGTTTTTAGCTAATTACGAGCTTTTATGGAACTTAGATGATGGATCTAATTTGGGCGCCAGTCAACATTGCCCGTTTATAGATAAAAAGAGGTCAACTTGAAGTCTCACGCCGGCATTATTGACAATAAACTTGCCAATGCTCTCTCTAGAAAGACAGCAACATTTCCCACTACGTTAACCCAAAAGGCATGGGCATAACCAATACCATCTCACGAGCTAGCAGCTATAGCAGCTGCAGTCATACATGGCTACTCACATATAGCCACAGACAGCCTTACATCACTGCACCAAATCAAAAAGCAGCTCTCACACCCGAATCTCCATCGCCACCACATCCAGGGAGGTGTCCTTCAATCCATTGCTAAAGCAATCCACCAATCACCATCGCCCATCTACTTCTTCAAAGTAAAGTCCCATGCCGGTATTATAGGAAATGAATATACTGACGCCTTTGCAAAAAAGTCAGCCACCACCTTACTCCAACATTGCTGACACCTCCATCAGAACAGTAGGCCCTAAGGAAAATCCATTCTACAAAATCTACTGGCTTGCAAAATAAAGAATTTGCAACGCACCAACCACCGTCTCTCTGCAACCCCCCACTCCAACCTCGGCCAACTTGCAACCACAATATATTTTTTTTTTTGGTGGGGGTTGTTACACGGTCCTCAGCAAGGGCCTGACAGAATGAAGGAAAAAACCTAAAAGACTGGGAAAAGGAAAACTCCTGCCTAAACAGAAAAACCCTCCTTGAAAAACCA
>Ga0307945_1000299_pt1 | contig 32504 bp, 26 predicted proteins | sample OrgLakmetagen228_FD_201818 | JGI IMG/M metagenome (GOLD analysis project Ga0307945, IMG submission 201818) | Saline water microbial communities from Organic Lake, Antarctica - #228 | ecosystem: Environmental > Aquatic > Non-marine Saline and Alkaline > Saline | place: Antarctica: Organic Lake...
GACAGCTCTGTGGTGTGTGTTCGCAATCACTTCACAAGGTGGAGCAACACAAACATCCGTTGATCACCCAATTCAGGAGGCGACAGCTCTGTGGTGTGTGTTCGCAATCACTTCACACAAACATCCTTCGATCACCCAATTCAGGAGGCGACAGCTCTGTGGTGTGTGTTCGCAATCACTTCACAAGGTGGAGCAACACAAACATCCTTTGATCCCCCAATTCAGGAGGCGACAGCTCGATGGTACACTGCAGATAACAAGACGAACATGACAGTAGGACTGCCCTCCCAGACACCCCACCCACCTGAGGAGACGACCAGCTCTATGGTGTACTTGATGATCACGGTGTCGTTGTGCAGGTAGCCCCTGGATGCATCTTCTAATATCGAGCGCTTCACAAACTTGCGGTACCCATGGCAGTTGCGTGCGTTGGGATCCTGTGTGTGTGTATGTGTGTGTATGTGTGTATGTGTGTGTGTGTGTGTACGTGCGTGTGTGTGTACACGTGAGTGTGTGTGTCTGTACACGTGCGTGTGTGTGTATGTGTGTATGTGTGTGTGCGCGTCACTTCATAGCGATAATATTGCCCACAAAACAAGCCGTTGTGAGAGACAGAGCCTGCTGTCCCTGAATCATATGACTTTGCCATGCATGTGGAGGTACTGGTGCATGCAATATATATAGAGTTGGCCAAAATCGTACATATATTCACCATATATGACCACAAATCTGGTGATTTCCCTGCCAAAAACACCGTATATACACCGTATTTATATGGTTCTGGCCAACCCTAAATATTTACACCTGTCATGTGGATAATGATATGTGACATGCGTCCTCTCTCCTTTGGGCAGCGTGACACACCTGCCGTGCACAGCTTATCCTCACAGCCCCTGCGTCTCTTGTTCGGCCCTTGGTTAAATCTCGGCCTTGTCCTGGAAAGAGTGTGCGTGTGTGTTTGCTTGTGTAGAGGATAGAGATTTGTGTGTGTGTGTGTGTGTGCGCGTGTGTTCCCAATGTGCCAATGGTTACGGGAAAAGCACAAAGATAAACCATTAAGGGTATTAGGGACGAAGTAAATGCTGCCAGCAACAGGCGTTTGGCTGATATCACTGCACTGCAGTATGCATGTCCCTGTTTCATGAAATACCCTGAAGCATTACAACAATTTATTATTGCAAGGAAACACAATTAGCGAAATGCTCGATTTCAAAATAAAGACACATTAGTAGCACCTTACGTCATGTCAACGGAATGCCACTCTGCTGTCTACAACTCCTCTGACGGCACTCGCAAGAGATGCCACCATCCCCACTGCACTGCTCACGCACACACCTGTTTGGTCTACTAGCGTGAATCTATGGAATGCCCGGACCACTTTGCCATCACTGGTGTTCACCACTCCCTGCAGTACACAATGCATTGTGCGTGCGTGTGTGGGTGCGTGCGTGTGTGGGTGTGTGTGTGTGCGTGTGTGTGTTGTGCGTGCGTGTGTGTTTGCGCGTGTGTGTATGTGTGTTTGTGTGTGTTTGTGTGTGTATATGTGTACGTGTAAGTGCATGTGTGTGTATGTGTATGTGTGTGTCATTGCATCATCACCATCCATTTCCTCCCTGCAGCTCACAAACACACAAAAACAGGCCAAGCAGTTTCTAGGTGCCCAGGCCACCACTTCCTGCCAGGCAGACACGTCACAGAAGTAAGTTTGCCAATGATCGAGCAAAGACACACACACACACACACAGGAAGCCAAGCTGGAAGTGCACATGCTTTAAAAAACTACAAACTACTATTCACGCACGACAATTACTGTCAGCCACTGGCACAGCAGCATGAAAGTAGGAGCGCTGTTGCCTGTGCTGTCGATGATATTATGATATTGCAGCCACCCAACCTATCACACCAAGCGCACATCTCAGACTGCATTGCTCACACACACAAATTACTCACTCACTCACATCCCCCCCTCTAAACTCACCCTGGCTGCCACACTCACCCTGCTCCTCCCCCCTCTTACCCTCATGTACAAGCACATACCCTCCCGGTTTCCCACCCACGCTCACCCAATCACACTCAAAAACACGCACACCCACACTCACACCCACCCACCCACACTCAGACACAAGCACACGCACCCACCTGGGGATTTGAGCCTTCACCTATGAGGGCGACAAAAAGGGCTACGTACTCGTTCTGCGTGCACACACAGCAGCAGGAAGGTGTGATGAGCTCACACAGCAATCGTGGTCTGCAATGTGGGAGGCCCTGCAGGGTTTAGAGTTGAGGGTTGAAAGGTACAGCAGGTAGCAGGTACTCAAGGTTGGGCAATATCGTATTAATTTACTGTTATGAATGTATGTAAGGTACATACGCAGATGTATGTGTGTATGTGTGTTTGGCCAAGCCTACAGATGTGAGTGCAGTAGTGGATGCTTGTTGCCCAATTCGCTTGCGTACATGAAGTGTAAACAAACCAAAAATCTCTCTGAAACTTCCGTGTAGTTTGCACACACACAGTCTTACAACGCAGAAGCAGCCAGAGAGGCTCTCGTTCCAGGCCCTGCACTTACTGTGGTGTCTCGGCGTTGCATTGCGACGTTCGGTTGCCGCGACGCAGGTTGGAGTGCCTACAAATATGCGTGCGGATGAAGGTGTGTGTGTATGTGCAACCCTGCACGTGCATGCGTACGTGTGTGTGCATGTGCTGATTGTGCACATGCGCGTGCGTGTTTGTATTTCTAATTTGCATGTTGGAAGCAGCTTTTCAACAGGCTGGCAAAGCTTGTCTGGGGTGCTTTTTGTTGTCATGCACACAGACGAGACGTGGAAACGCCCTCTGCATGTGGCGTCAAGTCGCCTAGCTATAAAAACTTCTAGCACCTGCTGCTGTTGCTGCTGCCCTGCTGCCGCAGCTCCTGCTGCTGCTGCTCCTGGTGCTGTTGCTGCTGCTCCTAAGCCCTGGGGTGCGTCTGCATCTGCGGGTGCGGGTAAACTTATTTTGAGCATGTGTCCATGGGTGTATACTTGTTTGAGCGCATGTGCAAATGCATGCACAAATGCCTGTGCTTGCGCAAGTGTTTTGAGGACGTGCGCATGCGTCTCTGGCATAAATGAGGGTGTAAATATGGAATGCGGGGCCTGTAAAAGTGTAAAGGAAATTGCATGGCTGCTTCGGGCATTGAACTGCTAAGCATAACTGTGAAGCGTCCTAGGCATACTGACTGTGTTGCCACGTGCGCCAACACAAGGGCACAATCAGGCACAAACATACGCACCTGCATGGTTTGGGGGGACACCCACTACTAAGCCAGGCTGCTGGGGTACTGCAGGGTGGCGGTCCACTTGACCTTGATCACCTCCCCCTCCATGGGGGTCTGAATTTGAGCTGCGTTTACCGTCCGGGTAGAACAGCAGCACCTGGGAAATAGAAACGTCGAGAGCGCATGGTAGGGTCGCTTATGTTAAGTGTGACAAGAGCTTGCTTGAGTGTGAGTGTGAGTGTGTGTGTGTGTGTGCACGTGTGTGTGTGTGTGTCTGTGTGTGTGTGCATGTGTATATGTGTGTATGTGTGTGTGCGTGTGCGTGTGCGTGTGTGTGCGTGTGCGTGTGCGTGTGTGTGTGTGTGTGTGTGTGTGTGTGTGTGTGTGTGTGTGTGTGCGCGCGCGCACGTGCTAAACGAGTGCAAGTAAAACGTGTATGCCTGCTGTCAACGCGACCCGAACTCGCTTATGCAATTGGCATTCCAACGGACAGGTGGTGACCTCGTGCGTGTCCATGGCTGTGCCTTTCTCTTGCAAGCACTGAAGACGCCTGACTGTGCCTCTGGCTTGGTGAGAAGGCCATAAAAACAGAACACCTGCTGGCTTAGCCTTGCATCCGAAGGGCCGAAGTTTGAACGCAGTCAGCCCGAAGTATGAGAACACATGACAAAATAAAAAGCAGACAGAACTTACCCACTCGTGGCCTCCGACCGTGAAACGCTCCGAGGCGATAGGTTCACCGTCTCCTGTCAAGGCAATAAGGCAGGGTGACACATGCAGACTGGGAAGAAGGACAGACAGGATAACTCAAGGGCGTTGCTGTTGTCATTAGTTTTCAGGCGGGAAAGGCAAATACACGTGTCTGTTCACACATGCACACACGCACGCACGCACGCACGTACACACGCGCACACGTGCACACAGCACACTTCTTTCCTACCTATTCCCTTAATGAGGGAGTATCCCACTATGTGATGGCTGTGCTCCCCCACGAGCGTGTCAGTGACTGTCTTTGAGTTGGTTCTGGACGGAGAGGGTGGATTCCTGCTAGTTGCACCAGGTAAAGGGGCTGCCATGCTTAGCTGGATTAGAAATTAATAAATAGCAAAAGAGGGTAAGGAAAAAGGGAGGAATTCACACAGATCAAAGTTACTTTTTTAAATGGTGCAATCAAATATGCTCCAGTTCCAAGTACCAGTCACCTTCACGCAGAAGTTGAAAGGAGGTGAGTGCTTTTAGCATAGCAAAACAATTGTACAGATGACACTGACAAAGAACATGCTCTCACGTTCCATTCAGGAGGCTTTACATGCAATGGGCACTTCTGCAGGTATGCGTGTTGGACGCATGCAAGCATTTTACACACACACACACACACACACACACGCACACACACACACGCGCACACACACACACATACACACACGCGCACACACACACACACACACACACACGCACGCACACCCACACATACGCGCACACACATACACACACACGCACACACATGCGCGCACACTCATACACAATACACGCACACGCACACGCACACATACACACACACACACGCCCACATACACAAACACAGGTCCTTATTGCTATGCAACATTTCTTCCTCTACAAGCAGCGGGCGGAGGGCCAAGACCAAAAGCAGGGTCCCATCTGAGCCTGCTGCTCAGGTGTGCGTTTGTTATCAATACCACACCCGTATTGGTACACGTGTTTGTAGTACCTTAAGCGTGCCTCCCAAGAACTCCAATGGCGTTGATGTGGGTGGGGGGGCATGCACGATAGTTTTCTTATTGCCGAGCTTGCCTATTTTTTGGCATGCCCAACCGCGCACGTGCCCTGAGCCCTTTTTTGCGTGTGTAGACGGCTTTCATGGTAATAGTTGCCGGAAGCTGACTTCCAGCTTATATTATTGTTATAAAAAGGAGATGTACCCCAATAGTGTGTGTGCGTGTGTGTTTGCTGGAGTTGTTATGTTCGTGTTGCCACTGCTGCTGCCTGGGCGGCGTGGAGTGTTCAGCGCACAGTAGGATGATGATGTGGCAACACAATCACACCAACACTTCATTGACACACAAGTTTGCCTCCACACTCCACACTCCACACTCCACACTATGTCACTGATGCCTGTGCGTGGAGTGTGGAGGCAGAATCATGATGGCAGTAGCTTTCCTGAATTCCACTAAGCATTGAATTTGGTGTTCTTGTTACTATTACTGTGCGTGGAGTGCTGTATTCTGCTGTGAGTGTGTATGCATGAGCTGACATCACGGTGCGTGGAGTGTGAAGACGTGCTTGTGCTGCTGTACATGCCTGTGCAAGTGTGTGCCACCACCAGTAACAGTACTGTGCGTGGAGTGTGTGAGGTTGCACTGGTGGAGGCTGAGCATGTGTGCATGTGTTGTTTGCTACAGCAGCTGCACGTGCCTGTGCCACTGCAGCTTTCACACTGTGCGTGGAGTGTATGTGTGCAGGTAGATGCGCATTGAAAATGTAAGGTGACTCCGTGGAGTGTGCAGAATGCACTATTGGTATTACCGGTTGGAAATAATACACGCAAATTAGTACTGTGCGTGGAGTGTGTGCGGTTGATATATCTACGCTTTATTATACTGTGCGTGGAGTGTGTAAGCTTTACACTGTGCGTGGATTGTGTTTGCCTGAGTGTTGTCATGATGCAATGGTGCACCTTTGCGTGGATTGCTGGGAGCAGGAGCAGCTTATATCTCCTGTGCCACCACTGTTGTTTTACTGTGCGTGGAGTGTGTACGGCTGCTATTGTGAAGTCTCATCATCATTACTGTGCGTGGAGTGTGCCTTTGTTTTGTTAGTGCATACATGCCCGAGCTGACTAGCTCTGTGCGTGGAGTGGGTTGTTACAGCCCGTGTGTACTTATTTGCGTCACCACCAGAGACACTACTGCTGTGCGTGGAGTGCGTTGCTGTACTGCAGCTTGTGTGTACTTGTCTCCTCCTGCTGCACCACCACCACCACCACCACCACCACCACCATCAGTTGCACGGTGCGTGGAGTGCGGTCCTGTACAGGCTGGTGTCCTTGCCCCTGCACCACACTTCACCATCACCTACATTCTACTGTGCGTGGAGTGTGATTGATATAGATCGAAGGAGTTTCCAGTGTTGTCATCTCTTGTGGCTGCCGTTTCTTATTCGTAATGTGATTCAATGTATAATTAAAAGTGTCACTGTGCGTGGAGTGTGGCCAAACGGCGTAGTGTAAAATGTAGCTCATCAAGCGAGGCGCTGTGCGTGGAGTGGGTAAATTGAGTTGCCAAGTTTTGTGGAGGTCTTTTTGATTTTAATGCGCAGAGGTGTCCTGATGTTGGAGAAGCGGGTGGTCAAATTCCCCAAAAGCTCGTGAATGACAGAAAAATACACACACTGGCACACGATACCTGTTTGTAATGGGCAGTCCTTCTATTTTTTGTGTTGTTTCATTCTTGCCTGCTGGCATTGAGTGCCTTTGCCCACACACCCATGCATGACCTGCCCGATATGCCCCAGCATGCCAGTGTGAGCGGCATCTAAGTGTGATTCCCCGCACACCCATACGTGATCTGCAGGACGTTCCCCAGCACGCCAGTGGGAGTGGCAGTGAGGAGGTGCCCTCAGAAGAGGGTATACTGGGACCTGACGAGGACGTCGCACCGCGGCGGATAAGCCGCAACTTCACGTAAGTGTATTCAGACGCGACTTCACGTAAGTGTATTCAGAGTGTTATAGGCTGCATTTTCACGTAAGCGTATTTATTCAGAGTGTTGTAGGCTGCGCATTAGCCTATCATGTTTCCTATGGACTAAAGTAAAGTGGCCCTCAGTGCAACCAGCCCCTGCAAAACCACGTGATTGTTACAGCTGTCTATCTGTATGTGACCTGTAGGCCTCCTCGCTTCCCTCGCTTTGAAGAACACTTTTTGTCCGTCACTAGGTTCCTTCCCCTTCTTGCTCTCTCCTCACTCAAAATGGCGCTCCCTCCCCTTTCCTCCCTCCCAGAATGTTTTGCTCCGCTTGCCGGCGTGGGACCTCACAAGACGATCCTGCACAGCTCATAGAGTGCTCTTGTTGCCACCGTGTGTACCACGCATCCTGCTACGAAAGCAAGCATGCAAAAGCGGAGGGCATACCCACACCCAACGCACAGCAGATGGAGTCTGGGCAGCCTTGGTTCCACTCGGGGGACTGTGCCAAGGTGTGTGTGTGGGTGAGCGTGTGTTTTGTGTGTTCATGTGTATGTGTTTGTGTTTGTGTGTATGTGTGTGCACATAACATCGGAGGCTCCTGTTTGGGATAGTTCTGTTGAGCCTGGTTTGATAGCAGGCAATTAGCCATGATTCATGGGAAAGGTGCACTCCAGCAAGGTTCGCAGCAAATACAAAAAGTATTAATAATTATCAGTGTTATCATGATTCATGCAAAGGTGCACTCCAGCAAGGCTCGCAGCAAATACAAAAAGTGTCAAGGCAGCCTCAGCATTCCATCCGAGTGTCTTTCCTAGTTTGAATTTCCACTGTTTTACGCAAGAGGCTCGCTAGTTTACTCAGAGTGTGTTGCCTGACCTTTGCTAGTCAGTTATCTTTTGTTGTACCCACAATCTCACTTGTCTGCTCAGAGTTTGTCAGCAGACCCATGGCGCATTCTTGTGCAAGCTACACAAAGGCTGCTCTTGATGTAAGCGTGCAGTAGAAGCTAGAGCACCTGCATTTTGGCACAGCCGCTATCAGGTTCACTAATCAGATTCACCGTGTGTGCGTGCAGCTACAGCATGCCTGTTTTTGGTGGTTTTTGCTTTCATCGTGCATGCTGCATTCAGATCGTGCATGCTGCATTCAGATTTTTGTATTTCTCCCTGGATGCTGTCAGTGATGCACACGTGTTCAAGCCAAAAATTCCTACTCACACTAAAAATTTGTTGATGCAACCCCAATGCGCGCTTTGCCACATTTGCGTGATCATCACCAGCCTTCCTGTCAATGCTCTGGCTGAACAAAATAGGTCCACTCTTCTCTTCAAGCCATTGCTCGCCAAGGAGAGAGGTCACTTTTGCCATCAAATAAGCAAGGGTAAGTGATCGGATCCCTCTTTTCATCATCATGATTAAATTGAAAAGGGGACGCTTTTTTGGCATGTGTATTATATGCTTTGAGCAGCTTTGAAAGGAAGGGGGCAAACTACTTAGCTTTCTTCCCTATTGGTTCCTTCCCTTACTTCCTCCGCACACAAAAACGGTGCACGCGAGCCAAAGCATATCTGGCATTTGTAAGGCATAAAACGTTGTTAAATGAGCATTGCACATTGGGCAATGTTCAGCACATGTAAGACATATGATATGGTAGTTTTATGCCTCGAGTCAGCGCACACAAAAATTCACACTGAAGCAATTTGGTGCCTCGGGTCAGCGCACACAAAAAACCACACCGACGCAAGGAGGTACTAATGCAGCAGAAGCAGCAGCAGCAACACAAAAGCAGCAGTGTGTACTCACACACACTCTCACATGCACGCTCGCACACACAAACACACACAAGCACACTCTATGCAAAGCAGGAGTATTGACAAGCCAATGCAGCAACAGCAGCAGCACGACGCACAGGAGGAGCCCCCCCAGCGTAGCTGGCGCCTCATCCTGCCCAGTGGCAGTAGTGGTGGTGGCGGGAGGCTGGCAGCTGCGTCCATGGGAAAAGTGCACGGAGTACTGTCTCAGGCGGGCTTTAAGTACGGGCTTGCAGATCTGAAGTGAGTGGGTTACCTGTATTGTAGATGTAAAAGGGTATAGTGTCCTACGTTTGGCGTAGCATTCAGCTGTAGCTGTTACTGGGAGCTGCATCCAGTTTGACCCTGTATGAAGTCGTAGCGGCGGCTGGTGTGTGTGTGAGTGTGTATGTGTGTTTGTGCACGTGCGAGTGCGCTTGCGTGCGCTGCTGTGCTTGTTGCGCCTGAGGCAGTCCATTCCTCCTTTCATTCAAAGCACTGTGCAACTCCACCCTTGCATTTACCAACTTTGCAGTTCCTTTGACGCCGCCGCTCTCATCCGCCAGGACGGCCTGCCTGCTTGCGCTGCCGTGATTGACGTACACGGGGCAGATGTGGCGGAGCTGTTTGTGGTAGGCACGCGCAGGTGAGGCTATGTTACTCAGTTTATGTAATCGGTATAAAATGCTACATCCAGCTCAGCACCTCTCCCTTTAATTCCCCCCTGTAATATTGTCCAGACCAAAAAAATACCTCACTGTGCGTGGCAGGGCTGGGTTGAGGGGTATAATTATTGTGCGTGTGCCAGCAAGGGTTAATATGGCTGAACTATGTTGACCAGCGTGCTCATAGATCAGTTAAAGGCAGTCGAAGGAATTGTCTGCTTGCTGGTCTCAATGAATCAGTAGCAGGAAGCTATGTTTGTAAGCAGAGGGTGACTTTGGCTGATCTATGTGGACCAACCAACGTATACATCTAGCGTGCAGATAGATCAGCCGCCACTAGTTGAAAGAGTTGCTTGTAGCCACTTGTCAATGTATACAAGGTGCAAGGCTTTCTGATGTGCAAGGCTGGCTCTGAGTTACACGCGCAGCATGGGAGTGTGGGTGTTATTATTATGTGAATTATTGGGTTACGCAAAGGCTAAGGTCACTGCGTAGAGCACGACTGAGCTCCAGTGTTTGGCACAAAGGGAAGGATTGCTTCATGGGAAGGTGCAGGAGACATTTTCCAGACTCATTTTCAGATGCTCATGTAAAATTGACGTGCATACACACGCACACACACACACGCACACACACGCACACACACGCACACACACACACACATTGCATTTCAATTTTGTGCCAAGTGTCTGCAGGCTGAAAAGTTTTAGCATTAGCCACAGCACAACCGAGTTCAGCACACCTCGATTCTGCTGTACTGGCATAATGCCACTCCCACGACTTAAAATGTTCTTTTATGTGTAATTTGAAACCCTTTGTCCGTAATCATAGCTTCCTGGCCGACGCTTGTTGATTGCAGAAACATGAGGGCAATGGGCCTCTGCCGCCACATGGTGCGTGCTTGGTGATGTGGCTTTCACAAGAAAATTGTATGTCTCTAGCTCAGTTTGAAGGATCCTAGGATGGGGTTGGGGAGGTAAATTGTTGGAGCCCGATCTTCTTGATCTAATGACCACACAATTGAATGGATATGAATATGTATTTAAAGGATGTGTTACTTTGTGTGAATGCTCCAGTTCTGCACTGAACCCTCACTTGTTTATGCAGACAGGGGCTCTTGCGGTGCTCTGTCCCTTACATTAAATTCGTGCACAAGAACAGTACAGTTGTTCTTTTCTTACGATGCAAATTATGTCAATCATTGTAACACGACTGACTGCTTTGTCTTTCCTTTTCCGCCTCGTTGTCTGAGAAGAAGATTGAATGAGTGCGTCAAAGACACCTGTCTGTCCTTTCAGATAAATGTGTCAGATGTAGTGGCCTCGTTTGTTGAAGCAGCTAGCAGTCGATCTTCTAGCTCTGACTTGCAACCTCGACACATCTTCTCAGGTTTCTGAGTTGTCTGCGACGTTGGGCAACGCAGGAGTCAGGAGGCTGGTGGTGCCGGTGGATGAAAAGGACGAGGAGGTCGTGTGGAAAAAGTGGGTGCACATACGGCATCAGGGGTAATATTAGATAACAGGAGCTTGTCCGTCCAACCACGTGGGTCATTCTCTTGGTCTGCTTGTGTTTTGGTGTGTTTATTGCTTCAGAGGACACGCCCCTCAAAAAGGCACTTACATTAGGGTTTAGGTTTTGAGCTGCCCATACATTTGTTGATGCAACCATAAAAATAAGTGGGCAACGTTTTGAGCCCTAAAGAGCACAGGAACAGAGGAATGGCCGTGCCGACCAGCTCTGTGTTATACCTGCCCCGCTTACTCACAGGCTTGGTTTCCAGCCTTTAGAGCCTACCGCACTCCGCCAGTTGGGATGGACGCTCCCTGCTTTCAGCCAAGCTGCCGTGTCAGGAAGCAGCTTGCTCTCAAAAGATCTCTCAAGGTCATCGACGTGGAGGTGAGGAACAGAAAGAGACAAAGACACCTCATAGGCTTTGTCCTTCCTTTCAGGCCCCTTTGCTGAAGATGCCTTCTCCCTGCTAATTCGTAATGACCTTGCTGCACAGCCTGTCCTTGCACTCTAAGCTACCTGAGCCATGCATTTGCAAGACGCTTGACAAGGTGGACGGTCGTTACAAGTCTTGACACTCATTATTGGTTTGATATATGAGGCTGTTCGAGGCTAATTTCTGTCTGATTTGGTGGTTTGACATTCAGTGGCGCCATCTCCTGGATTGCAAGCAGTATTGTGTTTACACTGCAGAGCGTAATTATGTTGTTTCCAGGGTTGTTCAGTTCAAGGTCCGGCCAAAAGTTCGGGTTCACAAACTTTCACGCATTTATACGAGTTTGAAAGTGCCGTTCGGAGTTCGGTCAAGAGTTCGTCGAACTTAACAGCATGAGTCTGTCAAAACTGCAAGGGACAGCAGCCCCCCCAGTTCAGTCCCTCTCTTTCCTTGCAGTAAAAGTTACACGTTCAATGATTTATATATGAAATATTATATGTAATCTGTATCAGGCCAGGAAGTTTCCTTGGTCTTATGGCCAAACTTGTCACCCTTTTCTGAACTGCTAAGGAGTTGTACAACGCGGCACTTGCACTGCACCTTAAGGATTTCCTTTTTCTGCTCTACAATGATCACATAGTCCCATTCCGGCCCCCTTTTTCTTCTATAATTATTCACAAACATACACAACTTATTGGGAAGATTTGAAGGTGGGGGGAGGAACCCAAGGGCCCGATTCCCAAAATTGCACATCAAACCCTTCGAACAGTTCAAGGGTAATAGAACTTTCACGAACTTTATCGAACCTTGCTCCCAAAAAACGAGTTGAACAACCCTGATTTTTTTGTGTTCTTTGCAGGGCTCCTTGGCAATGATGGCCGGTCTTGCGCAGGCAGTGACCAGACAGTAATACGATGACATTCAGGAGTTATGTTTGGTGATCTTGAGGGCACAGATTTCTGTGGAGCAACGTGGCTTGCACTTGATATACCAGTTGTTTATTCAAAACAATGAGACGAGACATTGCATACAACCCCTACAAACATCTGAGCAATACTCCTGGTGCTGGTGTGCAGGCTTCTGCCTCTCAACCACCTGATCCCCAATGATAAACTTCTTAATATTTATTCTCCAGGTGGGATGTTGTGTGTCTCTGCATCCTTTGGGTGGTGCAGACCACAAAACAACACCCTCTCCTGATCCATGCCAGTAGTGTTTACACTATCTGCGTTCTTTTTCTTTTAAATAACAAGATGGCGATCTTCCTTACACGCTCTTTGTGTACAGCCAACTACCCTGCTGTTTCCGTCCGTACTAGACACGCCCTTTGTCACCCTGTCCCTTGCATTGGATGTGGTTTGTATCTATTTTGTAGCCGGGATTCACACCTCGTTTAATAGGTAATTAAAAGAAGAATCAAGGCGCTTGGCATTCACCATCTCAGTGAGGGGAAATATTAAATCAGAAGTGAAAATGTTTGTCAGATAAAATGACCGTTACAGCAAAGTACAAAACTCAGCACATCAACTGGTGGCTACATGACAGGCAACGTGATGTTCATCCTATTCCGTCTTGCGCTTTCATTAAGTGAGGCACCATTTAGCAGGGGAAACGAGTATCCTACACAAAAATCGTCAATTTATGTGCAGTCAGAGGTACAAGGGTTACAATGAGAAACGACCTTCAGTCAAGGCCTTTGACCACTAGCCTGGCTGCGCAAAAAGATAACAAAATGCAAATGGACCCTGCATACAGCTTGTGAGATAATAAACTTTTGTACAAACCTCTACAAATTTATGGTAGACACGGTGCCTTTTGCACAAGCGTGTTGATGATTTTCTTCTCTTTGACAAACAAGCGTGACAGCAGGGTGCCGGTTACTTATAGCTCACAAGATACTTTTTCATGGACTACCCGCTGCCTTTTTTGCAGCAGCCGCTTGCTCTGAGGGTCTCAACTCCTTCTTGGCTGCTGTTGGCTTTGGGACATTGTAAGGAAGTTTTAAGCGAGCTGACACCGCACCTTTGGCATCGTACTGCTCTTTAATTCTGTGTGTACATATGGTAGAAAAACTGAAAGTGTTGGCAAACAAGGATCAGCATCAAACCAGCAAATAAGGGTCAAGAGCAACAGATTCATTTATGAGACCGACTGACAATAGCAGCTGCATGCAATGCTTTCCCCAAAACAACGTGTGTATGCGAGGTAAGAAGGCAAGCAAAGCAAGATTCGTTTCATATAAAGAGGAGTGTCCTAAAACCCACTTTTTAGCAAACGCGGGGATGTGCTGTTCAGCTCGCTCTGGTCCCCAGTTGCGCTGGACGTACAACCAATTTCGAATGTAGTGCTGCATGAGGCACAAGGAAAAAGGATATATAGCATTAGGGCCTGAAAGAAAGTGTTTAAAGCCCAAAAGCTTCCAGGCAAATGCTGCTGCTATCAACAGAGCAGAGTAGAGGCATTTCCCGTCTTTGGGTGGCCTAAGGAGTTTGACAAAACAAGCACTCTTTGCTGCTTTGAAGGATATGAGACGTACTTGTAGAACAGTGACAGGATCAACAGCAATACAAGGCGGAAGAGCCCACTTACGTAATCAACTGAGTACTTGCCAAATTCCAGGCCTTTAGGTCCGATCTGCATGAAATCGTCATGAAAAAGCGGACAAGGACAACTGTTTGTTATGCTTCTGGTCAGTACTTGCTTGTCATGCTTCTGGTCAGTACTTGCTTGTCATGCTTCTGGTCAGTACTTGCATGTCATCATGTCATGCTTCTGGTCAGTACTTGCATGTCATGCTTCTGGTCAGTACTTGCTTGTCATGCTTCTGGTCAGTACTTGCTTGTCACGCTTCTGGTCAGTGCTTGCATGTCATGCTTCTGGTCAGTACTTGCATGTCATGCTTCTGGTCAGTTCTTGCATGTCATGCTTCTGGTCAGTACTTGCATGTCATCATGTCATGCTTCTGGTCAGTACTTGCTTGCCATGCTTCTGGTCAGTACTTCCCTGGGCTGGCCAGTCCTTTGAGCTACCCCTGACGCTTTTGGGCATTTGGAAAAGTAGAAATCAATTATTATAATGTAAAGACAGATTTGTATGACAGCCGAAGTGCTGCTGGATTTTTATCCATTAACGCACACAAAAGGGGCGGAATGCTAACTTTCACCGCTGCTTTCAAACATCCACTGCACACCATAAACAATCAGTACAAATGTCGAGTCCATGAACACGAGGGACGCATTGCCTTACACCCAGGGAGTGCGAAACAGGTGGATTTGTTGGTGCAGGGATGATAGGGTACACAATCTCAGTGTGTGGAGGGTCAGGCTGAGTGCCCTGACAGTACCTATTAATAAGAGCGATGTACAGTTTCTGCCATTGTTGCACACCACAACTGATGACTCGAGCCAAGTCACCAATTGCAAAACATGTACCTTTTCACTCACGGTGTCCATGTCTTTTCTTTACCGAGACTCATGTGATGGCATCATCAGTTTTGTCGGTTCAAGTTATTATTCATCCTGCCGTGTACAATGTACTGTCAGCCTCGTTGGCTCAACTCATCATCGGGCCTGCCCTCTCTGCAACTCTGTTCGCTCACCCATGTGATGAAACGTGCCAGAAGGTTCCCCAGCCATCGTGGAGCAGGGTCTGGGAAGTGTCCCAGCTTTGCCTGGTCATCTGATTCTACAGTCTGCACGCAAGAAGCAGAAACGGCATACGTGTCCCGTGTGATGATGTGATGATATAACAGTACTAAGGCACCCAGCCAGCCTGGAGAAAGTTTGAGACGTTTCCTAGCTTTGCTTGGTCAAGCATGCAAAGGTACCGATGATGCGTAGACGTGTGTAGAAGGCCGGCAAAAGCACAGCATGGCAACACATACAGAAAAGCCTGAAAAGCATGGTTACTGACACAGCACCCATAGCAACGACCTGCACCTTGGTGCTTGCAGATATATAGCTGCTGACACAGGTACAAGCACACAAGTAAACGCAAACCCACACGCTCGCTCATACACACACGAGCGTCCTTTTGTCCTTTCTCTGTCCCGCAGTAAATCATGTTGCAGTCTGCAGTCCCGTGCAAACTCACCTGCATGACGATGGGCCGCCTGTCTCCTTGGCTGCTCGTGGGTGTGGTCTGAAGCCGGTGCCGTATGGAGTCCATCATCTCTTGGCCACGCTCATTCCTGACCACCACGTACTGCTGATGCTTGGTCATGTCAGTGTTTTGGTACGGCACGCCCATGTAGCCGACCTGGGACACAACGAAAACACACATCAGTGAAATAAGTGTTGTGGTTATGATTGAATTTGTTAATGTAAGTGCAAGAGCTCTTATCTTCCAAAGACCGTGAAATGCTGATACAGGGTAGGCCTCTGCATTTTGAGTCTGTCAAGTGGGATCACATGAGTGGCATACTTAAAACCCTTCCTTAAGAGTGCAGAACGTCAGCAGGAAGGGACAACTAGCGAACTTCTAAATTCCGTTGTTAAATCATTGTATTCAAGGTACAAGCACAATTTAGGGTCGATGGGGCCACCCAGTTGGCCTCCATACTGCAAAGCTTCCATCTGTACCTCTGCAGTGGAGCAGTGCTCAATACCAAACAAGTGCTCAACGTATTTGATTGACACAGGGAGAGGGCATGCTGCCCACGTGATTCCTGCCCTTCTGCTACTCACCACCACATCTGCCAGAGCATTGGTGTAGTCAAAACAGGAGTAGCACCTGCTTGGAAGGGAGGAGGGGCAGAGGGGGTGAATACTTCAGTTGTTAAAGGTAGTCACTTGGTGCTGATGCTCAAGAGGGGGGGCGAGAGATTAATGAAGGTCACTCCTGGTCACTCCTGGTCACTCCAAGGTCACTCCTGGTCACTCCATATAAAAACAGAGGACACCTTGGTTGCTTTGGCAATGCTTGCTTGCCTAGTATAGGCAAGTTTGTTGTGGGAATTCCACAATGATCTACAAGCAATGGACCAAACGTTTTCCGTCGATCCATCGTTGGTTTATGAGCACGTGAAGTGCAGCCTAAGAGAGAGAGAGGCAGCAACAAACAGGCAAGTATGCCACAAGGGTTCGTTGGTCAGACTTTAGGACCAGAAAGCGTTATGCCATTTGATTAGGGCTTGAAAAGCAAACGAAGAGAGGCAATATTAAGCAACGCATCAGAAACTGGCTCACACCCTGTACTGCAAAGACACAGATAGCAAACAGCCGACGTACGAGGGGGCGATGACGTCATTCAGCTTGTTAGCAGGCAGGCAGAAGTAGGGCACATATTCAAAGCTCCCGTCCATGTGCTTGACGTGCACCTGCACACCGTCAGATCAAGGACGCTTAAAATGGAATTTGATCAAACTTATGAAGTGCAAGCAAAAATATATGCTGGAATCGTAGTGGACATCTGTGTTTTTTGGTCCGAGTGTGTGAGCTGCACACGCTCATGAGCATTTTGGGGTTAGGATGGTACAAGACAGACAGTACAGCAGCTTATTTTCACGTCGACTTATGCTTTTTACTCTCCGTATAAAAAAGGTCACAAAGTGCCTCAGGTCAGAGGTGGGCAGTGCTGGGGAATGATTGCCATGACACATAAGCTTACTTTTCGTTGTCTTGTCATCACCGTAAGAACCCTAGAGATGACAAGTGCAAAGATTGTAATGTGTCTTTTACTCTTAACCACTGAAGCGGCCATTCCCCTTGCCGCTCTCAATTGCAAATATGTGAGGGGTGCCCTACCCTACCTGTGCTGCTCTTTGAGCCTTGACCACACTTCCTAAATTGTTGCATGCGTTTTGTGTTGTTGTTATTGTTGTTGTTGTTGTTGTTGTTGTTGTTGTTGTTGTTGTTGTGTGTGTTGAGTGTCGTGAAGGCAGAGCATCCGTTTGGTATACTGTGTCTTGCCCTTAGTAGCAGCAGGAAGAATGCAGGCTTTGGACTCCCAAGAAATTACCACAACAAACACAGTACGGTCCATTTTCCCCGAAGAGGGGAGTCGGTGAGTCACTTGTAACTTGCGACGTGAGGCACTTGCGACAATGATCCCCCACAGAAACACAGCAGCATTTACTTGCTTTGGTAGTAGCAGATTAGCCTTATGGTATGGTGTGTCTGGCAAATGCTAGTAGCAATGATTTGCCCTGACTTGCAGCAGAGATATACGCTGCAACATGAGTTCATCTCTGTGAGATGCGAGTCTAGATTGCCTGTACTACCAATGCAAGTCAAAACTCTCGAGAACAACCATTTCAGGCGGCAGTTATGGTCACAGCAAAAAGAGATCACGACAAATTTGAACATAAGGTGTTCCGTAATGTTGTAAGGCACGGTCAGGTTAGAGCAGTTTCGATCTGGGTTTGCTGGGTTACAAAAAGGCCCTGTTCAAGATAGAGGGCTCGGTTTGGCAAGGCTGCCCCCCAGCCCAAAAATGGTCTAATCCCAGCCTTTTTGATTGAAACCAATCGAGCAATCCCATTCTCTCCTCCTTTTAAGCTAAACACGCAAAAAGCTCACCCGGTAATCCTGCATGAACTCGTAGTGTAGCACCTCATCCGGGCGTGTGGAGGCCGCTTCCAGGAACTTCTCGAGTGTACCCCTCCTACCGTTGTCAACACCTGAGATATGCATGGGCAATCAAACTGCAGTGTACATCTCACGGACTAGCAGCCAGGACGTGAAACATTTTGACACCCCTTGTTGTCTAAATTGTTTAATCACCATGCAGTTGCAAAGCACATTTATTCAACGACATAAAAAGCAACACCCTCCCCTGTTCACCTAGCAATGCTCTTTTCACTCTCCGACCTCAAAAGCAGAGCTGCAGGCTACAGATGCGACCACAAAGATCTAACTCCTGACTTGTTGTTTGCAGTTGCATATTAAGATTGTAGTTGATTGTGGCTCGTGGAGCGCGACGGCTAATTGGAGACGACTCACAATTAGTACCGAGGATGTACAGTGCGTCTAGGCCCAAGTACTTTTCCACTGAGCGCAAAGCCTGAACCTACAAAGCAGTACAAGGCATGGAATCTCCGGCCTGTGTGAAACCATGTTTGAAGAAAGTTATCCCGCGGTGGGGAAAAGGGGCGATTCAATTTGCAACTTCAAATAACAAAAATGGTGTCAAGCTGATACAGTTAGGCCTCAAGCTGATACAATTAGGCCCCTGGTCTGACGTGTATTCCTCCATGCACATCCACAAAACGAAAACCAAAAGTGTGCCATGCGTGGTGGTGGTGCAGCCCTACCTGACATCCAACTCCAATGAACAGCACACGCTTCACACCACAGGCTTCCAGAGCTGCCAGCACCTGCATGCGCAGTGAGTTCCACACTTGTGTAAAGCTAGAGCTCCATTATTTGCGTAGCGGGTTCCATACGTGTGTACAACCAAAGCTCCATTATTTGCGTGGTGAGTTCCACACTTGTGTACAGCCAAAGCTCCATCGTCATTTGGGATCCAAAGGCCTGGCGTAATGGCTGCTACGTTCAAATGCTGCCCCCCCAACAGACCTCCCTACCTCAAGATTAGGCGACAGCACCGGTTTGACACCTCGGGCTTGCAATATGTCGTCCACTTTTCGTGCAATCATGGGCTTTGGTGTGAACCTGCAGAGAACAACCAGAACGCGCTTTGTGTGCGGCTTGCTTGAAAAAGTGGCATGGGCATGATCGTTTGAAGTTTTTCTGATGGTGCAGCAATGGAGGCATGGCTAAGAGATTCATGAAACGCGACCGTCAATGTCAAGCACTTTAGATCAGGGGCAGTGCAAGGGAGACCCAAGGAAGATTTGCCCCTTCGATTTGTACGGATTGAATTGAGTCTTGTCCCCGCTTGTGTGTGTGTGTGTATTTGCTTGATCAGTGACAAAAGCGAAGTAAAGGCAGGAAAACCCACGAGAAAGTAAGAGGGAGCGACAAGAGCAATTCCAGAGCTCTACCGTGAAGCAAACCAAAACCATACATGCAAAGCAACATCGTCATTCTATGAACCCGCCTGTCGAGTGGATCTGATTGAACACAGATGACGGCCTCTACCTTCCCACTGGACAGCATCTCTATGGCCACCTGTGAAGCGAGTGAGTATGCAAGTGTATGATGTGCCAGGGGTGGAACGACACACCGCACAAGAGGGGGAGGTACTTATCCTGTATGCTTGCAGCATACATTGATTTGCAGCACCACTCAAAGACTTACACGTACACGTATGAGTGTGTGTACAATTGCATCACTTGCATAGCGACCTCAGGGTTCATGCAATTGAATGTGAAAAAAATGTAGAAGGGAGGTAGGTACACACATGGACAGCTGCAAGAGGACAAGCAGAGTTGGTAACCGAGGGCATCCTCAGAGGAATCAGTTAAGGGTGGGAAAGGGCATATGTGATTCTTCACTTCAATCTTTTGCAATGTACGCACGCTGTATCAAAGAGGGTGATCCAGGAGGGGCTACATCCTACAGGCAGTGGCCCACATCCCACAGGACGCTATTTGAGTATGTGCATCCAAAAAGTACAGGGATCTCCTCGCAACAAGGCCCCCTTTTGTACGATGCAACACCAACGCTAGCAACACGGTAAATCATCCTCTATGCTTAAGATGATCATATCATGCTCAGATAACTCCAAACAATTCGTCACATCACGTGCTATAGTCTTGTGCCATGGGCTTGCAAATCCACACAAAGGATCCTTACAAGTCCCGCAATCACACCCACAATTTACATCAGATCACATGATCTCCCAGTTGAAGTCAGTGAAACCAAACAAGCAAAGTGCTTCTTTTGTCCGAGGTCTCTTTTCCTACCTGTGTCACGATGCACCCACACACCCACACACCTACCTGTGTCACGATGCCCGTCCATTGTGCACCTTCCTGCAGGTGTGAGGAGCCAAAGGAAATGCACATGCACTACTGTTGCTTTGACAAAACAGCAAAATTTTTAGGTGTGACGTTGAAGCCTGAGATGAACGTGCAAGCTATCAAGCTATTAAACTCTCCCAGTCTTATAACCATAACGCGCTGAGCATGAACGTGGAAAGCACAGACACGAACACACACAAAACATCCACACATTTGCAATACCTGTGCGGGGGTGTTGCGTGCGTACATCATCTCACTGTTCACACCAAAGCGCAGCTCGTCATCATCGTCATAGTTCCTGGAAAATGCAGGGAGCATAAGAGACAAGGAGGAGCACGCCATTCCTGTTTTCAGGCAATTCCACTTTTTGATTAATCAATCCCTTATCCCTCTCTAGTTTTTGGCTCATGCACATATAAGCTAAAGAAGAATGGGGCAAGGGTAAAAGACTGGGTCCGCCCGGATACAAGCAGGCAGCAAGCGTTGCAAAGATCAGATCTATACCTTGACCTCCCGTGCACTTGGACCTCTTGCTGCTCAATCTTGCTCATGCCTACGTATGCAGAGACACGATCCTTTTTTGTGAGGATGGCCTGTGTAATTGTTCCTTTTTTCTTATGTGAGGCAGCGTGAGGCGTGTATTTACATTGTGCATTTTTAATTTTGGAGAGGCCGCACTTTGTGCTTGCTCCTGCCTACGTGCGGTTCCTTTAGAAATTGCAGGCAACAACGGTGTGCATTCCAAAGAGCTAAAGAAGCTGTTGTGCATGACCAAAAATCCCTTGCTCTGGCCTATATAAGGATGAAACTGTCTGCAAAATCAGAGCGATCAATTGTGAGGTGAGATTTTGTAACAGCCATCGACCATCACGCACCAGGTCCAAGGAACGCACAAGCCTCTTTCACATGGGAGACGTAGTGGGTGTCGCACTGCAGTGATAAAACAGGGATGACCAATGTGTGGTGAAAGCAGTGTTATAGAGGTACGCGCATACCTAGACTCCTAGGAACCCACTGTGCGGAACACGAACACATTCTATGGTATTGCACAAAAACCATATTGTCATCGTATGTATTGTACTGCCCATCTCATACATACACACAAGCAAATAATTACCCACCAATCCACAGTTGCTGCAATAGGCGCCGGCAGGGTATGCGCTACCTGGCTGGATCGGCTTCACTTTTGCAGCAGCATTGCAGGATATACCTCTCCTTCTAAGCCGCTCTGCTGGTTTCCTGGAGTAAAGAGGCATTGAGGCGTGTGTGTGTGTGTTTGTGTGCTTGCGTATGTTTGTGTATGTGTGTGTTTGTGTGTGCGTGTATGTGTGTATGTGTGTGTGTGCGTGTGTGTGTGCGTGTTGTGTGTGTGTGTGTGTGTGTGTGTGTGTGTGTGTGCGAGCGCGCATGTTGTGTGTGTGCGTGCGTGTGTGTGTGTGTGTGTGTGTGTGTGTGTGTGTGTGTGTGTGTGTGTGTGTGTGTGTGTGTGTGTTTGTGTGTGTGTGTGTGTGTGTGTGTGTGTGTGTGTGTGTGTGTGTGTGTGTGTGTGTGTGTGTGTGTGTGTGCGTGCGTGTGTGTGCGCGTGTTTTCGTGCGTGTGTGCGTGCGTGTGTGCGTGTGTGCGTGTGTGTGTATATGTGTATGTACCTGTGGTGTGGAGTTCCTGCTTTTTGAGTGCCATTCACATTATTTGTGAGATTCATGATGTATTTTGATCAGCTTCACATTCGCCAAAAATTTTAATATTTTAGCAATAATGTTGCTCAACAAGGCGTCTGTGTGCTCAAGGACCGTGTACTGCCAGAAGTCCCCCCGGGCTCCTCGTGTCTCCTGCTGCAGGAGTGCAAAGAAGAATGACACAGTTACTGAGCAGCCTGCTGTGGAGCAGAATGGTTTGAACAGGAGGTGTGTGGCCACTGTGTTCTCTATTCCTGATCCACTCAGGTGGATGCAGTTCATGCTTGCAACACCGTGTACACGCCTACCTCCTATTCCCGTGTGACAGCACATACCAACACACATACACACACACATTCTCACTCACACTCACGCACGCACACACACACACACACACACACACACACACACGCACACGCACACGCACACGCACACGCACGCACACACACACACACACACTCTCTCTCTCTCTCTCTCTCTCTTTCTCTCCTCTCTCTTTCTAACGTACACACACATACACACACAAAAATAAACACACACACAAACACACACATTCACAGAGAGTTTGTGCTACGAAGTGTGAACGTGGGTGTTCTGGCTAGCTTGTTCACCATTGGGGCAACACCAAGGCCCAATGGCCTTGGGATCCAGGTAAGCTGCCCATGCTGGGTGCAATAGTTCGTCATGGGACAGAGCTGGAAGAATGTAAGTACGCTTGCCCCCATTTTATCCTTGTGCCTGATTGGGGTTGAAGTTGTGTGAACTTGCTGCAAACTGTTTGCAAGTTTGCTTAATCTACTGCTTATTTGTGATCGCAAAATCGCTAAGCCAAGGTAATTTGCTTCAAACTTGATGATGCGGGGTGGGGAGGATTGTCCTCCTACTCTGTAGTGCCTAGTTCATCAGACTATGGATGTGCTTCAAACCCAATATTTCGCGCGTAATTTGGATGCTCAAGGACTACGGAGGTGGCGTGAAGACCCTTGCCCTGTGTCCTTCCACGCCCAACTGCATCGCGACCAGCGAGGAGACCAACGACCCAGACCACTTTGTGCCCCCTTGGTGAGAGAGAGGGGTGCAATGTGAAAATGGTGCCTTTTCCTGTTTTTTTTATGGTTGTTCTCTTGAGGATCAGCGAAGTGATCATTCAAAGTGATCGTTCAGGAAAAGCGCAGTGCTTTGTGCAAGCACGACACCCATAAACGCTCAAAGCGGTTTAGACTGCAGTTACACCATCTGGCTTGCCTGCGCTCTCCTACTTTGAAACACCATTTTTTTTTTGCCCAGGACAATACAACACCCAGGCTCGGCACAGGAGTGGCTTAAGCGGCCCAGCCCCAGTGGAGCAGGCATGCTCATCGCAATGATGTTGCAGTTTGCAATCACAACCAGTGAATGGGGTCGCATTTTTTGTTTGAACCCTCGGAACGATGCTCTACTTGCACAGGACGTACAACCCCCAGGATGGGCGTGGCATGAAGGGCCCAGTCCCAGTAGAGCAAGCAATGCAGGAGCTTGTGGACGTGGTCAAGACGCTGAAGCCGGATGGCTTTGAGGCCAACATTGTCAAGCAGGACAAGGACTACTTGTATGTGGAGTACCAGTCCCCCACTTTCGGGGTACGTTGTCTCCTTCTGACCCTGAAATTTAAAATGCTGCTGTTCTTTCTTTACTTTTAAGTAGGCGCTTCATAAGTATTCGTGGCGGTCCAGAGTGTGAGAGCTGATAGAACTGTATGCAAAAAGCAAGGGGTGGCTAATTTCACAAACTACTTCATAAAGTAAAATCATCTGGTCAAGTTTCCATTTAAAACTGTACCAGGTGTTTAGATGTTCCTTTTTCCTCAGCAAAAGCTGGGAGCACGCTCAGACCGCAAGGGTTTCCTCATTGTAACCGCAGGCACCCAAAAGTAGCAGTTATATTAAAGTGCATTGATTACCCACAATATTGGTGTGGACACAAGGTGGTGACAGTTGCATCCTGCTCTGTGTAGGAATTGAGTGTTCACCACTCTCTGTGCACTTTACTCCAACATCCTGTGTCCCTTTCTTTCATTTGTGCCTACCATCTTTTCTTTGTCCATGCCGCTCAGTTCATTGATGATGTGGAGTTCTGGCTTCGCCCAGACAACGCCCGCGTTGAATACAGGAGTGCTTCCAGGATCGGAGAATCAGATGGTGAGTGGCTCCAAAACAGGTCGCTGACCATTCTGGCCAACTTTGCCGTTAGCATCAGCCACACCACTGCAGCATCTATGGGCAGCAAGGCACACACACAGGCGTGCACACGCGCGCACACACACGCTCAAACATACACTCACACGCATGCACTCACACGCATGCGCACGTGCATGCGCACACACATATAAACACAGGCGTGCACACACACATACACACATACACATGCACACGCACAAACACACAGGCACACGTGCACGCACACATACACACGCACAAACACACAGGCACACACACGCACACACACAAACACACACACACACACAAGTGTGCACGCATACACGCGCACACACGCACACACGCACACACGCACACACACATGCATATGTACGCTCACCTCGCGTGCGTGATGGGCTTCGCCAATTCTTCAGCGTCGCTAGCGTCGCTCCCACACTTTTCTAGTGTTACTTTAGAGAAGAAAATGCATTTGTTCTAACGATCGTAGGAAGCCGAGTCTTTTCTTTTTTTGTCAGTGACTGTGTTGATGGCCCCAAAGCTAAAATGTCTTTGCCCCTTCCACACATCTATTGCACAGTCTTAACCTTGTGGGCAATATGCAAGCAATATGCAAGCTGAATGTGCGTATTGGCGGAGCGGCCCAGCATCCTTCTATCAAAGTTTTACAAACTCATGAATGATGAATGCAGGCAACATCAACCGCAAGCGAATTCGTGCCATTCGCTCGGAATTGGAGAAGAAGGGCTGGAGATCCACCGGGTTTTAAAAGAATTCTGAATAAGTAAGGCTTGCTTTAGGTGTCCGGACATCTTTCTATCGTTTGCCATTTTTCCTTTCGTTTGATGTTTCAACGGCACAACGGAATTGGAACGTTTGCAATCCCTTGGTGAAAGGATTTTGGACGCAGTTTGTAAACGCTTTCCGAGAGGGATCATGGACGTAAAGATTTATGCGCTTTAAATGAACGTTTATGTAAATAAGAGTGCACAGCGAGCACTAACACGCAATGTAAAAAGATGAAACATAGTCAAATTACACGATAAAATAATGCTGTGCTTTAGTAAAGAACAGGTTTTGATGAGGAGCCTGTAATCAAAGGGATCAATCGGGGAAGTAACCGTGCATATGTTCTGCAGCAGTTAAGGTCAATCAGACACCAATCGCAGACACATGCGCATTCCCCTCGTTGGAAATGGCAAAATCCCCATTATACACACCCATGCATTTCCCACCTTGGATGTGGCTGCAAAGGGACGGTCTTGTGTTCCATATTCCTTGATATGCTGACAGAGTCGACCAGCCATAAAGAGTGTGTAGCATCAGTCCCTTTGGAACTCGCCGATCTATCTGTCCTCCATGCCTGACACACTTTCGCTCCTGTTGCCGTCACACTGCTCAAGATACTTTCTACGCCGCTGCATGCTGCGTGCGAGTCAGGGAAAAAAGGGGAGACAAACAGAATGATTGCTTTGTGTTCAGATTTGGTCGCTCCTTAAAACCCACGTGCAATACTTGTATCCTCATCCGCGCTATATTTTAAATAATGTGAATGCTGCCACTCCAGATGAAGCACAGGGGCCGCGGAGCCTCGCAAAGCTGCTTATTGCAAAAAGGGAGGGCACTGGAAACCAGTGTCAGAGATGCAGGGTTTCAAGATGTGCCCGAATTGCCGGCAATTGCACCACAGTGTGATGGGACGGTGTTTGGCGAAACGCCATGCCAATAAGCAGCGCGCTGAATAGGACTTTCCAAACTAATATCTGCATTACTAATAGGGAACGCAACAACAACTGTGAACTATCGGGGAGTCTGATCCACTTATGTATTACAACACTTTTGCTTGAGCAGCCCTGGGTTGTGCAACTTTGCCTGTCTGACATACTAATTTTGCTTGAGCGGCCCTAGAGAGTCATGCGGTTGCAAATGCTGTATGCAATGGGTTGTGCAGGCCTGCAACTTGCTGAATTCTCCCCGGCCAGTGATCCTGCACTCTAATGTGGCGCTCCCTTCCTCCCCTTGGGTTATAAATTCTGGTGTTCAATTAACACGCCTGATCTGCTTGTTGTGGCTCTCCATCAGGCTCTTTTATTGTCTCAGGTTTTTGCCTTTTCATCATTCATTCATCATCTCTTACTCATTTTCCTTAGAGAACAATATGGCACTGGCTGAGCGAGACCATGGTTTGCAAAGCTGAGAGCAGCAGGCTGTAGGTGGCCCTCTATGAGCATGCGTGTGGTGAGCATTTGCACAGGCAGATCAAATTTCGATCAACTTGTCGTAAGTTGCAAGCAAGCAAGCAAGCACGCACACACACACACACACACACACACACACACACACAAACACACATTTGCATACACGCATCACAAATCATACGCAGCTGCATTGATATAGGAGACGCTCTTGGTGCGATACAAAAAAATGGTGAGGAAAGTGCAAGCCCTGAACCCAAATCGCGACCAGCTCATGCGAGGGTCCCATCAATGGCACCTTCGTTAGGCCTATGCAAAGTAGAGTCCATGGGAAGGAAGGCTCCCCCTGGTGAGCTCGTGTGTGGGAGTGTGTATGTGGGAGTGTGTGTGTATGTGTGTGTGTGTGCGTGTGTGTGTGTGTGTGTGTGTGAAAGCGTATATGTGTGTCTGTGTCTGTATGTGAGTCTAAGTGTGTGAGCATGCTTGTGAAAGTAACCGTGTGTGTGTCTTTTACATGTGCATACGTGCGTACTATGTTTGTACTGCTGCAGCTCTAACACTGCACCGATTTTTTTGTGTGCCGCCTGCGGCTGCAGTCAATCACATCACTGATGCCCTTTCAGGGATGCCCCGTTAAACTTCACAGCAGTCACATTTATTTTGTACGGAAACGGAAACGGCTGTGACTGCTCTGGTGACTGATACACATCATAATTTCCCAATGCATACAAACATGCATGTAAACACACATAAACAAACGCGCACTTGCGTTCAAACACGCATACACACACTTACTTTCTGCACAGGCTTAACATGGAGTGACAGCCGGAGATCCCTGGCTGTTCTGGTAAAACGAGAGGAGGCGCAGAGCCGGGCTAGCAAGGTGTGAGATAAATAATTCTGAAGCGATACAAAGTAAGTGACGGCGCCCTTATTCTTACCCAGCAAATTTCAAAGTCCTTTGCGGGGTGGGACCTCAGGGGCGTTTTTGAGTTTGGTACATAATGGGCGCATGATGCTCGCACAGGTAAGCATACCTGACCATGCTTGGCTGTTATAGGTGGTAGGCCTCTTGCTCGTGTGATCAGCAGTGGCTAGTATGGGTGGTAGGGATCTGGCTATTGTGAGCAGTGGTGGCTATTTTAGGTGGCAGACCTCTAACTATTGTGAGCAGTGGTGTGTGAATCTTTTTGCCTCGTTGAAAGGCAATGGTTGCAGTTTTAATTCTGGTCTTTTTTTACGCACGCTGATTGATACTAAATGCCCCCAGATCACTATGCTGTATCTAGATCACTCCAGACAGGCTCAAAGCGCTGTCCTGGGTCCAAGTACTTACCCAAAAGTCTATTTGGATTCAATTTGTTTGGGTGCAAGTACTTATCCAAAAGTTTTACCCAAAAGTCTATTTGGATTCAATTTGTTTGGGTGCAAGTACTTATCCAAAAGTTTTTAGGCCAAGACTAATTTTTCATAAATTTCTTACTGGTAGGCCACCACTAGATCTTGCTTACTCAGAAATAAAAAGTTAGATTTTGGTTGTTCTGGCCCCTCAGGCCAATTTTGGCTTCAATAGAGTTGAAAAGACGGAGCACAGCATCTGACCAGTCATCCAATTTTTACACTCCACTTCTTTTGCCATGGAATTCGTTTGTTGCAAGCACAAAGCAAGCTTTGTGAGCAAGGGGACTTTTGTGCCAAAGTGAGGTCCATGTTGTGATCGAATTATTTCATCTCCAAATATCCTACATATTTTCAACACCATAGCTGTAGGCGTAGCTTTTGGGTTTGCAGGCCCTTTCTGGGGAGGGTCCCATCTGCGGTACTTTCACTTGACAATGCTTGCCTCGACTGCTGGACACTTTATCGTTACAACTGGAGCGTAGCGTGCATGAGCACGCCCATTTCTGTTATGTGCTTGTGACTGTGATAGGCAGCGGCAGGAGCAGACTGTCGTTGAGGCAGTGTGTTGTGCCAAGGGAATACATACTGCATTGACAATGACAATGAAAGGAGGTTGGTCTTTGTGGCAGTGTGCTATGCCGAGAGAATACAGGATGCATTGCCAATGATTACAAAAGGAAAGGGGAAAGCCTGCAGTGTCCAAGTGAGGCCTTTGGTTTGCTAGGTTTGTATGTTTCCACAGAACTGAAACACGCCTCAGATGGTGCTTTAAAAACTTGCCAGCCACTTTGAAGCATGAAAGCCAACCCGTTCTATGAGTTACTCAAGCACTTTTGAAATGTCCACAGGGTGATTCTCTAACACACAGCCAGCGCCTAGAGGAGCGCCTGGATCGCCTCAACTTGTCTTTGAGATGGAGGGGGACGGGATTTGCCACTTCAGATCCATAAGCCACGAGCTCTTCGGGACGCCAGGTGAATGCATTGGGGTTAGGCGTGCATGTGTGTGTGCATCACTAGGTGATTGGGCCAAGAAGTATCCTGGAAAGCCACGTTCTAATAAAACACATGTGCACATAGGTAGGAATGCCAAAACCCAATGAGCAGGAATGCTGGTTTGTCATTGCACTGCTGCACGTAAGGGGGAGAAATATGCAGGCAATATAGACCACTCCTCACATTCAATAAGGAGAGGGAGCCGCATTGTTGCAAAGTAACTCCACCACAATAAAGAAATAAAACAATGGGGATCAGGAGAATTGCAGGCTTGACCTGAAACCGGCTCCTGATGAGAGTTGGTAATGGTACTGGAAAGGGTGCGTCTGGTACGGACAAGTTTAGCAAAATAGCGACAGAGTGCACATGGAGCTTGGAGGCTAGCTTCTTTACTCAGTGAGAATTAAGACCCAGCTCCTTAAAAGGCTCCAGTGTATGATTGTTGTAAATGGTGCCACCCATTCCCAAGAGTGATATATACAGAGTAATGAAGGCTTTTTGAAGAAGGGTGCAGATATCTTTGTGCTGTTTATGTGCGGCGTGGAGCTGGTTCTTAAGCCTAGTGTCCTCACACCTTAGCACCCTCTAGGGTCTTTGCTTTGCGTATTGTGTTTACTGGAATGAGTTGCAACTAATGGCAGGTAGACCAGAAAGTGTGGCTTTTTGCTTTGATCTCATGCTTTTATCACTGACGCCTGCATGCCTTTCTTTGCAAACACAGCTGTTTCTCACATTCTTGCAACTCAGAGCATCACGACAAAGTGCAGAGACGAGTGATAGCTCACATCAATGCAAACAAAGAGGAATTCAGCTGTTTCTTGGGTGCGGTTGCTTTTTCTGCCTAAAACTCGTCACACAAACAACGAACCTGCAAGCTGTGTCCATTCAGAGACAGAGATCTCATATGCTATATACTTCAATGTTCGCTTTCATTTATTATTTCACCTGGGACTTGAAGCAATTGTGTGATTCCTCACTTCTACCCTGCACACAGGTGAAGAATTTGATGATTATGTGAATGCAATGGTATGTGAACATTAAAGAGTTGGGCGCAGCAGTAAATTGGGAGGAGCATACAACGCACATACACAAAGATACACACACATGCGCAAGAGCAGCGTGCACATAGTTGTTTTGGAATGCGTTTCACAGTGCTTGTTATTTTTTTCGTGGATTTTATCGCTCTCTCTCTCTCTCACTCTCTCTCTCTCTCTCACACTCTCTCTCTCTCTCTCACACTCTCTCTCGCTCTCGCTCTCTCTCGCTCTCTCTCTCTCTCTCTCGCTCTCTCTCTCTCTCTCGCTCTCCCTCTCTTTTAAGGTTGTGCCGCCTTAAGTACGCTGCCACAACAGCTACCTTCTCATCACTTTTTAAGGCGCAGAATCGATGCTGGGGGAATGAGCTGACGCTGCGCGCAGCTTGCGAGGCTTATGGCGTCATGGTACATGTAGTTTCCTCTGAAGAGACAAATTGGTTCCTTACCTACCGGCCAACCGAGGTTAAGAACAGCTTTGAAGTGGTAAGTCAGTGTGATCTGTACCAGGGTTACAGTTAGGGCTCAGGCTTAATCCCTGGTACAGTACTTTAAGGCAAGGAAGTAGACCTCAGCTCCAGTCAGGATTATTTCATGCCATTCCACCACTCAAATTGTGTACATCAGTCACATTTGGCAGTAAGGAGAGGAATTTCCAGACTGCATTGTTCTTCAAGGGAAAGGAGTGTATACAGCACCTGTGCTTGTAGAGTTCAGAGTTTACTAACAGTCTCTAAACCCAACCCACAGAGTTTTTACTGGTCAATAGATTGATGCAGTAGGTAAAACAAATGTATTACAGAATGCATCAGCTGTTGAGGCCTGCTGCATTCAAGACAGGTCTGTGAACCAGCAATAATGACCATTGTCACCCGTAACCCTTTCCCCTGAGTTCTCTGCAGTTCATCACGTAATTGCGCCCGTTCACTACAACGCAATCCGACGAAAGCCGGCCCTGAAAACGCTGCACTGAACCCTTGAAAATAGGTGTGAATTGTTCCAGGTAGACCCATCTCCCACGGTCTAAAGTCAGAGATTGGTTTGCAATCCTACATGGCTTGGAAGATGGAGAGGCTCGTAAGCAACAGTGCAGTGTTTTTAACAAATAGTTTGCGCTCTTTTGATTCTTTGTCTTTACACACTAGTCTTTCCTACACTTGCTTTTGATGTCACAGCTTCAAGTGCATGAGCAGCGGTAGAAGCGGAGTCAGTGAAAACAGCGAGGATGGTCAGTGACAGGGACGAAATTGATGTAACTTGGTGTTGTCAGTGTTTGCTTACTCCTGCAGTGTTGATTGGGTCGTTGAATAAGCAGAAGGCAAAAGCTTTCTGTGAGAATAAACAAAGGTGGTTGGTTTGCATTTACATAATATTTTCTGTGTGCTTCCTCAAACCCTTGACAGTTGTTTTATGCTTCAGTATTTCAGCTCAGGGACACATACTAGGTATGCTGGAGTTTCAATGCTATGGATGTGCCACTGAAAAGAAAAAACTCCCCGGACTGCCTTTCAAATTGGGCGCGTATTTTTTAACATGCTGTTTTCCATTTGCAGCAACGTACTCCTTTATCCAGCTGTAAAGATTAACAAAATTCATGGCCAAGATGAGGTGAAAAAATATCTTGGAAGGCAGTTTTTATTCTAGATGTACGAAGTGCCAGAGGGGGATAACGGAGGCCCAGAAGGACAAGTTATAATATGCTCTTTGGCTCATGTGTACCTCAATTGGCTAGCTTCACGTATTGTGAATCTGTCTATGGATGTACAATTGGGAGCTAGCTTATTGGCATGCACGTACTTAATTTGCTGTGGCGAGAGAAGCCCAATACTTGCTGTCAAATCTTCATAACAGGTCAGATCCTACTGCCCTGAATTTAGTGGTATTTTGGAGTCCTTGCAATGAATATAGACTATTGCAAAATAATGTAGTAAAACGACACACTGGTAACCAGGGTGAGACGTCCAAATTTTTCTGTTATTCCCCATGGAAAGCACCTACATAGGGTAAACTATATTGTACCCTAGGGGCCTGCTTGTGCGTTTTGTTCTGTCGATCCGTTCACACAGTGACTAAAGTAAATATGATCACATTTTGTTCCATCTACTTCCAGCTTTAGTTTGGATTATTGGTTTAAATTTGATGAAGTGGTGTGAGTAGTTGCCCTTTAAATGTTAAAAAGGCTGTGTAAGGACACCACAAAGGTATCTGCACCATCCTTCAAGGAGCCTTCATTACCCTCCACACAATCCTTTTGGGAGGGGGTGACAATTCACAACAACCACATACGGAGGGAGCCTTTAAAGAAAAACGACGCAGGCAGTGAAAACCACTTTCCATATTAAATAAGGAAAAGGAGACACTTTGGAGATGGCCGGGGATCGTAAAAATCCTCTATCGCAAAGAAAAAGAAATAGTGTAATGGGAATAGGATGGATTAAATAAGGACAAGGAGATATGTGTGCAACAGTGTGAACAAGGCAGGTCAGATGTTAGTTGATCTGGCTGCTGCAACGAGTATGGCGATTGCAACTGGACGTGTCGTTGGAGATGATGGGCAACCCTCATTTACTGGGAATTATGGCGATAAAAAGAGCCGGCCTGATCACGTGCTGCTGTCTCCGGCTTTGTACAAACTTGTGTGTTCGTTTAAGATGTGGGATACGTGTGCTTCTGATCATGCGGCTTTGAGTACAGAGTTCAGAGTGAATGCTGTGGGAGGGGAAAGTGCGAATACAAAGCACCACGTGTGTAGGATTGGTCAGTGTGTCAACAACCTGGTTT
>Ga0307945_1000301_pt1 | contig 32396 bp, 35 predicted proteins | sample OrgLakmetagen228_FD_201818 | JGI IMG/M metagenome (GOLD analysis project Ga0307945, IMG submission 201818) | Saline water microbial communities from Organic Lake, Antarctica - #228 | ecosystem: Environmental > Aquatic > Non-marine Saline and Alkaline > Saline | place: Antarctica: Organic Lake...
CACATACCATAAGGCCTTTGAGGCATACCTTGAGGCTACATCACATACCTTGAGGCCTTTGAGGCCTTTGAGGCTTACCTTGAGGCAATTGAGGCGTACCTTGAGGCTACATCACATACCTTGAGGCAATTGAGGCATACCTTGAGACTACATCACATACCTTGAGGCCTTTGAGGCATACCTTGAGGCTACATCACATACCTTGAGGCATTTGAGGCCTGTGAGGCCTTTGAGGCATACCTTGAAGCAATTGAGGCATACCCTGGTGCTACATCACATACCTTGAGGCAATAGAGGCATACCTTGAGGCTAGCATCACATACCATGAGGCCTTTGAGGCATACCTTGAGGCTACATCACATACCTTGAGGCATTTGAGGCATACCTTGAGGCAATTGAGGCATACCTTGAGGCTACCTCACATACCTTGAGGCAATAGAGGCATACCTTGAGGCTAGCATCACATACCTCGAGGCCTTTGAGGCATACCTTGAGGCAATTGAGGCATACCTTGAGGCTACCTCACATACCTTGAGGAAAGGTCTCCTACTGGGGGCGTGCAAGCGCGCTCTAGACAAGCTAGGACCGCTTGGGCCGCTGATTGGGGAGGGTCATATGGAGGTGGTGGTGGTGCCTGCAATTAGATTTAGAAAAGATTTTGAAATGGAACAAGATGCGCTAAGACTGCTTGGGCCGCTGATTGGGGAGGGTCATATGGAGGTGGTGGTGCCTGCAATTAGAATTAGAAAAAAAATTGAATTGGAACAAGATGTGCTTAGACTGCTTGGGCTGCTGATTGGGGAGGGGCACAAGTAGGTGGAGGTGCCTACGATTTAGTGAAAGTAGTCAAGTTTTTAGTGGTAGGAACCTGGGTTGTTCAGTTCCTTTTTTTGGGAGCAAGGGCTCGCTAAGGTTCGTGAAAGTTCTAGAAGCCTTGAACTGAGTAATCCGATGTGCAATTTCGAAAATGGAGAACTTCGCTGGTTTCTGTGGTCATACTCGTCCAAAACATGCTTGAAAATATATATTGCATTGCAATTATTGAGTGTACATAACCATAACGTTCAAAGGCCATCTAAGGCTCATTCCTGCACTTTGGGCTGCAGTTTTGGACCCCAAAAAATTCGAAAAATGGCAAAAAAATCGTCAAACTTTTAATAGCGCGCAAAAGGCATGTTTAGGGTCCGTTATTATGCGTAAAAGTTCGCAAATCCGAACTTTTGACCGAACCCCGAACTGAACAACCCTGGTAGGAACGAAAAACAGAGCCAGGCAACACACAGGATGGGGGAACAGCTGATCAAGGTGGGTCATAAACAGAGGTACTGCTTGCAATATGCAGCAGTGAGGTTTTGTATGATACAAAAATGGTGGGCAAGCAACACACAGGGTAGGAGAACAGCTGATCGAGGTGGGTCATACAGAGTTTTATTAGGGGCTTGGAAATTACAGAGTACTCTGCAGCCTGCTGCAAAAGTACTCACGTTCTTAAAGGCGAGTGCAACCGAATCGGTGGAGCCGAGCTGGAATAGAACACCTTGATTTTATATCAACCCCCAGTCTGGGAATTTGAAAATTCAGGTTCTCACATCGATTTAATTTTGCTGCCCCAGCCCGCCGGGAGGCCTCCTGGCGTATGGTAAATGGTAAATGGTGTAAAAAAGGGCCACCAACACAGGCCCTCTGTGTGCGTTGCCCGCAATATGCAGCAGTGAAGGGGTTGTAAAATTAAAACATGGCCAATCCTATGTTAAACTCCATTCCTATGTTAAACTCCACACAAACATTTCAGGTTGCATTTCTAGTTATATGCACAGTGATGACACACACGAGCACACACATTAAACACACACTCACACACGCTGCATTCACCATAATTGCATGCACACATGCACGCACGCATATACACACACATACATACTAGCACACATGCACACACGCACCTGGCGGGACTGTGTTGGTGACGCTTTCTTGTCTGTGCTGCATGCCTGTGCATGCCCCTCACTTATGGAGTCAGCAGTCGTGGCATCTTCAGAGGGTCTGTGTTGTACATGTGCGATCAAGTCGTGGTTTGAGCATGCAAGCATGCTTGTGTGCATTCTTGTGTGTGTATGTGTGTGTGTGTAAGTGTTTATAAAAAGTATGTGTCTTCAGGCTTGCAGACCATCCTATGCATGACGGAAGTGCACATGTGTGTGTACGTGCATGTGCACGTGCATTCGCGTGTGTGTGTATAGAGTATAGTACTGCAGAGTATAGTACATACCTGGTCTGCGAAGGGGAAGGCCTCTGAAGAGGCACACAGGCTGCTAGTGCTTGGCTCAAATGTAAGACTGCCTCTATGGACTCTGTCACCATCTCCGGCTGCACCGCTTCTCCGTTGTATTGACGCATGATGTGGCAGTAGGTGTACAGCAGCTCCACAGCCTGTGCTTGCGTGCGCAGTGTGTGTGTTGTGTGCATGTGTGTGTGAGTGTGTGTGTGTGTGGAGGTGTGTGTGTGTGTGTGTGTATGTGTGTGTGTGTGTGTGTGGAGGTGTGTGTGTGTGGAGGTGTCTAGTTGTTGCAAAGGTGGCAGTGATGAACAGCAGCTTTACATCATGTGCTTGCATGTGCAGTGTGTGTGTTTGCGTGCCTACATGTTGATGTGTGCGTGTTGGTGCCTACGTTTTGATGTGTGCGTGTGCGTGTTGATGCCTGCGTGTTGGTGCCTACGTGTTGATGCCTACGTGTTGATGTGCATGCCTACGTGTTGATGTGTGTGTGTGTGAGTGTGTGTGTATGTGTGTGTGTTTGCGTACCTACGTGTTGATGTTTTGCTATGTTGCAAAACATGGCGGTAGGTATTCAACAGATACACAGCCTTTAGTGTGTGCAAGTATGTGTGCATGTACTGCTGCTCGTTCTTCCTCAGCTGCTTGTGTGTGCGTGTGTGTATGCGCGTGTGTGCATGTGTGTATGTGTGTGTATCTGTCTGTGTCTGTGTGTGTGTGCGTGTGTGTGTGTGTGTGTATGTGCAAATTCCTTTTCCAGCGCCTAACCCTTTTACTTTTCCAGTGCCTAACCCTGAATAGATTATTTTCCAGAGCCAAAGCAGATCACTTTTCCAGTGCCTAACCCTAGTTGCTTCAAGCACAGCAGCAGCATTCTACACAACGCAGCTCACAGCTTGAGGCAACCTTGAAACCTGCACCTGCCACTGCAGCAACGGAGACAAGGGATGCAAAGCCTTACAATTATTACATCCACACAGAGGAACTCTGACAACCACGAAACCCGCACCTGCCACTGCAGCAACGGAGACAAGGGGTGCAAAACCTTACAATTGTTACAGCTGCACAGAGGAACTCTGACAACCACGAATCCCGCACCTGCCACTGCAGCAACGGAGACAAGGGGTGCAAAACCTTACAATTGTTACAGCTGCACAGAGGAACTCTGAAAACCACGAAACCCGCACCTGCCACTGCAGCAACGGAGGCAAGGGATGCAGAGCCTTACAATTAATACAGCTGCACAGAGGAACTCTGACAACCACGAGACCCGCACCTGCCACTGCAGCAACTGGGACGGGGTGGCCTTAGTCAACGCAGACAAGGGGTGCAGAGGTTCTTCAGGGGGGGCAGGCAGCAAGCTGCTTACATCAGCCCTCGCCCCCTCCCCCTCTCCCTCACGCTCTCCACTCCCATTCCCATGTAGCATGCCCCCCCTCCCCTCCAACCCTCCACGGATGCCCCCTCCGAAGGGCAATCCTTGTGGTGTTTCTCCATCTCCTGCCCTCGGATGCTCAATTTCATTTTTCCCATCCTCCTGCACCAACCGCCCCCCTGCCGCTGACAGCTGCACCCCCTGCATGTGTGTATGTATGTGTATGTATTTTGTATGTGTGTGTGTGTGTGTGTGTGTGTGTGTGCAGTGTGTGTGTGCCCCCTGCCGCTGACAGCTGCACCCCCTGCACTTGTGTGTGTATGTGTATGTATTTTGTGTGCATACGTGTGTGTACGTGTGTGTGTACGTATGTGTGTGTGTGTGTGTGCAGTGTGTGTATGTCCCCTGCCGCTGACAGCTGCACCCCCTGCACATGTTTGTGTATGTGTATGTATTTTGTGTGCAGTGTGTGTGTGTGTGCACCTGCCGCTGACAGCTGCACCCCCTGCACGTGCGTGTGTATGTGTATGTATTTTGTGTGCGTACGTGTGTGTACGTGTGTGTATGTGTGTGTGCATGCCTGATGTGTCTCTGTGTGCACTCCTGTTGGTGACTTTGTGTAGCGAACAGCACTAAGTGAAAGAAACTCTGACAGGATATAAAGAAACAAAGAGGGAAGCCTTTGCCTAACACAGAATGCCTGAACCTGGTACTGCTACAGAATTGATGCAGAAGAGAGCATTGGAAATCCTGCAATTGTCACACGTGTCTCAAAACTAGGATCGGCCAGAACCGTATTTATACGGTGTATATACGGCATTTTTGGCAGGGACATCGCCAAGTATACGGTGTATATTTCCGGTTCTGGCCAACCCTGCTCACAACTCTACTACCAAGGCGACAGCGGCAGCGCACAGACCTGGCTGTGCACAATGTCTCTGTTGTACACAACCCTGGCTGTGCCTAATATCTCTGTTGTGCATCATCAAATGGATCCATCACTTGTCACTTGTGCCTCCTGACTCCTGACACAACCACCAAGAAGACCACGGCTGCTGCACAACAACCAAAGACCTAAGCTGCGCAACAATTTGAAAAACCACCTGCGCCTCCTCACCCAACCACCAAGAAGACCACGGCTGCTGCACAACAACCAAAGACATCAGCTGTGCAACATTTTGTATAATCACCTGCGCCTCCTCACCCAACCACCAAGGAGACCACGGCTGCTGCACAACAACCAAAGACCTAAGCTGTGCAGCATTTTGTATAATCACCTGCGCCTCCTCACCCAACCACCAAGAAGACCACGGCTGCTGCACAACAACCAAAGACATCAGCTGTGCAACGTTTTGTATAATCACCTGCGCCTCTTCACCCAACCACCAAGGAGACCACGGCTGCACCAAGTGCCCCAACCGTCCAGATGCTAGCTGGCGCTGGAAGGCTCGCAGGTCATCGGGGCTGAGCAGCAGCTCCAGATCGGCGTGGCTTAAGTCTCCGTCAGCTTCCTTTGCCTGAAAGCAATTAGGGAGCAAGGCGATGACTCAATGGAATTGACACTGTATGCATCGGGAAGGCCTGCAAGTCATCAGGGCTCGGCAGCAGCTCCAGAACGACGTGGCGTATTTGTCTGTTAGTTCTATTTCGTTTGCATCGTGAGATGGCGTTGGAATTAATTACAAGGACTCAACACAAACTGCTAACAACCATGGCCCTCACAAACTGCCCCAAGGGGAGAAGGAAACAGAATGAAATTTAAGCTAGGAAAGAAGAGGAGTTGTGAGGACCAAGGAGATAAAAAGATGGTGAAACAGGGGAGAAAGAAGATAAAAGGCAAGAGTGATAAAGTGATATCACTTTGCTGCTCTGCAAGAACTGGAGCTCAAATGCTACACACTGAACCCAGCAGTTTCCTTTGCCTGGAAGCAGAGAGGTGTAATGGGAAGCTTGGAAGCAGAGAGGTGTACTGAGAAGAAGTGCAAGCCTGTGTATGTGTTGCCCTTCAGCAGTTTCCTTTGCCTGGAAGCAGAGAGGTGTAATGGGAAGCTGGGAAGCAGAGAGGTGAACTGAGAAGCTTGGAAGCAGAGAGGTGAACTGAGAAGAAGTGCAAGCCTGTGTATGTGTTGCCCTTTGGATAGGGAAGCACGCAGTGCGGGCTGCACATCGTTGTGGCAGCGCTACGTCATCACACGCTGTAGCTCATATGTATGTGTATGTGTGTCGTATGTGTATGTGTGTCATATATCATTTTGAAATTAAATTCGACCAACTTCGACAGCTTGCCCTTCTTGTCATTTCTGCTGCTGTCGGATCGCTTTTCGAATCCATTGAGAGGCAGTAATAAACTGGCTCCTGTTTCATAATCGTTTTGAGAGGCGGCATTCACGTGGCTCCTGTTTCATAATTGTTTTGATAGGCGGAACCACAGTGGCTCTTGTTCCATTTTCAACGTACAGAGTGCTTATCCGCCGCCGGTGATGTTTCTTGTTGTGTTCCATTCTTCCAGGAGGACACACAAAAAGGCTCGTAGGTGCTGCGTGTGAATGGGTGAGCTAGTTCCTAGAACGTATCAGGCTCCGCCTTGAGCATTGCAGCGTGCATGGGATGCTGTGCGCATATGGCACCTTGCCTCGATGCACACAGATTCCTCTCAACATGGAATGTTACTATTTTTGCAGGGATGTGTCATACGGCGTATTCGTATAAAACGCCGTACCGTATGTAACGCGTGTTTTACCATATTGAAAGTCCCAAATAACCGCATGATCCCTGTATTTTTGTGTGTCGAGGCATTGTGGGAGGGGTCGACGGAAGAGGGACGTATAAAGAGTAGGATTGGCCTGAACCGTATATGTACACCGTATATGACCGTATATCTGGTGATTTCCCTGCCAAAAACACCGTATATGCACCGTATATGTACGGTTCTGGCCAACTCTAATAAAGAGACATGTAGCAGGAAGTATTCAGGAGAGGGGCATGCAAAGGATGAGGGATTAACAATAACTAGGGTTGGCCAGAACCACATATATACCGTGCATACGCGGTACTTTTGGCAGCGAATTCACCAAACATAAATGACGGTCACGCACAGTGAATATATATATATACGGTTCTGGCCAACACTGGCATTAACCGCTTATACCCGTTATACAGTTACACAGGTACAGTCATAGTAGCAGGGAGAATTATCCTGGGTCATATACAATATGGTATGCAAAACATAGAAGGGTATGCAAAACATAGAGGTTCTAGCCATGCCTTCCGGCAGTTTTTGATACACACAGGACGAGGGGCATGCAAAGGATTTAAAGCACTGTTATGCTTTAGGAAGGGGCTATGGACATACATAATTAAGTAGGAAGAAGAAATGTAGAGGATTGAATCAGGTAAGGTTGACTGGGACTTCCTAAGGTTTTTGTACAGCCTAACAGTGCACACACCTCCTGATACCTTACATTGCTCGCATTGGGGTTTAATGATCGGGTTTTCCAGACCTCGCTTTGGTGATGAGGCAGTATGGTAAACAAAAAACACATAATGCCTCCACATTTCGCACCCAATCACCAACAAAGCAAACGCACATCCTTGCCGGCTCCTTATCCAATCCCTCGCCAACTCGTGCAAGTGTACACTTGCACGTTGTCACAATTACCAGCTAACACATACCTTTTGCAAAAGCCTTCGCAGTGTTCGCCTGGAGAGCATGCCCCTTTTCCCGCCTCCCTCTTTTTGACTCCCATCCCCTCCTTCGCTGCCATCACTGCTCCCCTCGCCTCCCTCGCCATCACCTTCCACGTCACTCTCCTCCTCTTCGCTGCCCGACCCTTCATCTCCTCTGCTACCAGACTCCTCATCTCCCTCACTGCCCGTCTCACTTCCATCACCAGCATCGGAGCTAAGGATCTCCTCACCCATGCAGTGAGCGAGGGCTGTGCGGAAATGCGACGTCAAAGAAAACAGTGCAAGTGAGAATTGAAGCTAGGCTTGGGACGTAATTACGTAACACTGTTAAGTACGCAAACCACTGAAATGCCCGTGGCTCCTGGTTATTAATGAAGAACAAGAATTGAGTTGAAAAGGATGATGTGTGGGTCAAACAGATTTTCACGCCAAATCATTACTGCTTTTTGAATAGCAGCACAACAGTTCAGACACATCCATTTTCACTACACCGAATCCAGTGACACACCTTGCTCAGAATCGTGTGTGTACGCAGCCACCTTGGCCACGTCCTTCTCCTGCTGCAGCTGCACCCGTTGCAGTGCTCGCATCACCTTTTTCCTCTCTGCATTGTCAGCCTTTGTTCCCTTCAGCTGGCCCACTGCTTGCTCTCTGCAAAGCAAGGGTGTGGGCATGACGTCCACTACTTTTTCCCCCCCTGCCTCCTGGTATGGGGTATATTAAATATCACAAAGTGGTTTTGCTATCTGAACATGATATCATGGTTTGCAGCCATGAGTGGATGCTCTACCTGCTAGGGAGCATCCATCCCACTCCATGCAGCAATCTGATCCGAGCAAAGGTTTCATTTGTCTTACGTCACCTGTCTGTTGTTTTGCAAGCTTCGCATATTGTGACTCGATGATAGGTGACACACCTGTAAAATGCCTCAGTGCAGCGTTCGTTGTGTTGCTTGTAGCAGGGCAGGCCGCAGTAGGAGATGTTGCACCTGGGGCAAATGTAGCGTGCAAACTGCACGTGGCACCTGCACGCATGGAATGAAATCGTGTGATTCTTGCTTGATCTCTGAGCATACCTGCTGGACTATGCATGCACATTCCATGCACACCCCATCCATGCACAGCTCAACCAATACTCACACTTTGCACACACTTTGCCGCTCATCTAATTCCATCGCATATTCCTCAATATTATTTAGAAAGTTACAGGTCAATTCAGAAAGAAATGTAACAAAAGCTCTATTGCGAGCTGCTGTGTGCAATTTAATATATTCGCCTAAAATATAATTTATCTCCTCTGGCTAACGATGAAGTCGCTAGGCACACGTCCGTTGGGGACGAGCTCTTTTTTCCCGCACTCCCTGCAGCACCGACTGAGGGCCCCACCTCCTGCACTCTACAAAGCGTTGCGGCAGAGGACGATGCTTTCCTCTCCATGCATCGATGCAAGCACTTTTGTAACATCAGCGGTGAGTTGGATGCTCCTCTTACTCGGAGATTTTTGCATTTCATCTTTTGACTCTTACAGCCTACATAACATGCAGGCAGGAAAGCAGAAAGAGCATGCAGCCTCTCAGGAACCAACCCACGCGTGGCCTCCTCCGCGCGTCACGCTCTCTGCGGAGGGCAACATTTCTGTTGGCAAGAGCACGTTCCTCAACCACCTCACCTCCTCAAGCACGATGGAGGGCATGTTGCAGGTGCGGGCAGATAAGAGATATGTTATGTGTTTGGCCCGCTCCTGCGCAGACACACACAAGGCGTGTCTGCGGGGGTGCTATTAGGCGTTGGGTTTTCACTATGGTTATGCCAGGATATGCATGAGTACCCCGAGGCTGCTCTTGCATGCCTCTTGTTTTCGGGGCCTGCCCTTGTCTGTTCTACTACCAAACACAGCACAATAAACCCATTCCTCACGATGCGTGCATTCCATGCGTACAGCACTCTGTTGCACAACAACGTTTTGTCTTCTTTAAGACTCAAGCACATTAAACCACAGGCATTGCCAATGCGTACTGTCAACTGAGGTTCAGGTGCTCCTTTAAACGTGCTTAAAGGGCTGCGTTGTTCACCATACCGTGTCCGTACACACAGGTGGTTCCAGAGCCTGTGGCAAAATGGCAGTCCGTGGGGGAGGGCCAGGTCAACCTGCTAATGGAGTTCTACAAGGCTCCCGAGCGGTTTGCCTACACATTCCAGAACTACGTGTTCCTGACGCGCGTCGTGCAGGTAGGAGTGTGTTCGTGTGTGTGTGTGTGTGTTGTGTGTGTGTGTGTGTGCGTGTGAGTGTGTTCTACGTTGGGTGGGCCAGGATGTTTTTGGATAATTTATGTCAGGGGTAAAGAAAAGTATGTGCCAGAACACCATGGTTAGGTCTGATCATGTAGGGAGATGCGAGACAGGATATCACGTGCTCAAATTCATTATTGAGATCATGTCAGACAACCTATGCGGCAACTTCCAGGCACCTGGTATGGTTATAGGGACAGTCACCTGAATCGCATGTCTGACACTTGGATCAGCTTCACACAAGTTCTTACAAGTTCTTACAATTGAAACTGTATCTGCTAATTTTCCGTCTGCACACGTACATTTTGCACCTGACAAAACGCTGTCTCAGCTTCTGGCACAGAGCTTGCGTGCATCCTCTTATGTCAACCGATGGAAGCGCTACTGGAGAGCCTAATGCATCATAATATAAGAGTAGGGTTAATCAGAACCGTATATATACACCGTATATGGATTCATGGTGGAGTTCTGCGGTTCCCGGCACCAAAGTGGCTCCTCTTCCTTGAGTACTGTGGGCAGTGGTTTTCACTGCCTGCGTAGTCTTTCTTTTCTTTACACCGTATATGACCGCACATTTGGTGATTTCCCTGACAATATTACCGTATACACACCTTTATATGTAGTTCTGGCCCAACCCTTCAACTATACCGTATACACACCTTTATATTTAGTTCTGGCCCAACCCTTCAATAATACCGTATACACACCTTTATATGTAGTTCTGGCCCAACCCTTCAAAAGAGTGATGTGGGTGCTCACTCCTTTTAGGTGACTTGTGCTCATTCATACCATACTATTACACAACGTAAGCACCTACCACCTGGCACATTATCACCTGTGTGTGTGTGCGCGTGCTTACGTGTTCAGGAGCGTGAGAGCTACTTGTCCCCAGAGCCATGCCGCCTGTTGGAGCGCAGCATCTTCTGTGACCGCATGGTGTTTGTCAGGGCCTGCCACGCTTCCAAGTTCATGAACGACACGGAGCTGTCCATTTACGATGCATGGTGTGTGTGTTTGTGAGGGCCTGCCATGCTTTCACATCCATGAACGACACAGAGCTGTTCATGAACAATGCATGGCGTGTGTGTATATATGTGTTTGTGTGTTTGTGAGGGCCTGCCACGCTTCCAAGTTCATGAACGACACGGGGCTGTTGATTTACGATGCATGGTGTGTGTTTGTGTGTGTGTGTGTGTGTGTGTGTGTGTGTGTGTGAGGGCCTGCCATGCTTTCACATTGTGTGTGTGTGTGTGTGTGTGTGAGGCCTGCCATGCTTTCACATCCATGAACAACACAGAGCTGTTCATTGACAATGCATGGAGTGTGTATGTTTGTGAGGGCCTGCCATGCTTTCACAACCATGAACGACACAGAGCTGTTGATTAACAATGCATGGCGCGTGTGTGTATGTGTGTGTGTTTGTGAGGGCCTGCCACGCTTCCAAGTTCATGAACGACACGGAGCTGTCCATTTGTGATGCATGGTGTGTGTGTGAGTGTGTGTGTTTGTGAGGGCTTGCCATGCTTTCACATTCATGAACAACACAGAGCTATTCATTAACAATGCATGATGATTGTGCTGGTGTAGGTGAGGATGTTTTTGTGTTTGTGTGCTTGTGTTTCTTGCATTTTGAGTGTGTCTCTGTCTGTGTCTCTCGATCTGGCTGTGGGTGTGTCGGTCTGCAGGTATAGGGTGTGAGTGTGAGTGAGTGTGGGCGTGCGCGTGCGCGTGTGGGTGTGGGTGTGGGTATTGTGTGGGTGTGGTGTGGGTGTGGGCACGGGTGTTCAGTTTCACGTGAACAGTCCTAACTTATTACACATGGATTGTATGTTACATATACATTTGTCAATCTCACCAATCTCACTCTACAACTAAACGCAACTATTGCTCGTCCATCTCTTAGGTTTGACCCAATCCTCAACACGCTGCCCACACTGGTCCCTAACGGCTTTATCTACTTGAGGGCGGAGGTGGGTAGTCACAGTTAGCATGTGCATGAGCATATGTTTGTGTGTGTGTGATTTTTTTTTTTTTCAAGTACGTGGTCTGCTTTGTTCCCATTTTTTTTGCACACGTAATCTCTGCTCAATTTTGTCCAGTCTCAGAGGTCAGGGTACCCTCACCACGCGTGGTAGCTGCCCTGTTTCATTCCCCTTTTTTGTCCGCGCACGTAGTCTCTACAATTTGTCCGTTCCTCTCTCTGTATGTGTATCGTGCTGCTTACGCTCTACAGTCCATACTTACACCATGTACACGTGCACACTTGCGACTGAATTTGGTGCATACGTATCAGGGTTGTTCAGTTCGTTTTTTTGGGAGCAAAGTTTCAATTAAGCTTTGAAAGTTCTAAAACCCTCAAATTGTTCGAGCAGTTTGATGTGCAATGTGCAATGTCGAAATAATAGTTTCGAAAGAAAGGCTTAAACTTTAACTATAACAACTTTTAATAGCTCGCAAACGGCAATTTCATGTTTCAGTTAAATGCGTGAAAGTTTGCAAATTCGAACTTTTGACCAAACCCCGAACGACTGAACAACCCTGATATGTTTCCATTGTTATCACACCAGTCTGCTTACCCTGTTCGTTTTGTGCGTGCCACACAGCCTGTAGCGTGCCTTGTATCCTGTCTGCTGACCCTGTTTGTTTTGTGTGTGCCTCACAGCCTGAAGCGTGTCCATAACACTTGTTTGATTACCCTGTTCGTTTTGTGTGTGCCTCACAGCCTGAAGCGTGTCCATTACACCTGTATGTTCACCCTGTTCGTTTCGTGTTTGCCACGCAGCCTGAAGCGTGCCTGTTACACTTGTATGTTTGCCCTGTTCGTTTCGTGTGTGCCTCACAGCCTGAAGCGTGTCCATTACACCTGTATGTTAACTCTGTTCGTTTCGTGTGTGCCTCACAGCCTGAAGCGTGTCCATTACACCTGTATGTTTACTCTGTTCGTTTCGTGTGTGCCTCACAGCCTGAAGCGTGTCCATTACACCTGTATGTTTACTCTGTTCGTTTCGTGTGTGCCTCACAGCCTGAAGCGTGTCCATTACACCTGTATGTTGACCCTGTTCGTTTCGTGTGTGCCTTACAGCCTGAAGCGTGTCCATTACACCTGTTTGTTTACCGTGTTTGTTACGTGTGTGCCACGCAGCCTGAAGCCTGCCTGTCACACCTGTATGTTTGCCCTGTTCGTTTCGTGGTGCCACGCAGCCTGAAGCGTGTCCATAAAACTTGTTTTATTACCCTGTTCGCTTCGTGTGTGCCACGCAGCCTGAAGCGTGCCTGTCACACCTGTATGTTTGCCCTGTTCGTTTCGTGTGTGCCACGCAGCCTGAAGCGTGTCCATAACACTTGTTTGATTACCCTGTTTGTTTCGTGTGTGCCTCACAGCCCGAAGCGTGTCCATCACACCTGTTTGATTACCCTGTTCGCTTCGTGTGTGCCACGCAGCCTGAAGCGTGCCTGTCACACCTGTATGTTTGCCCTGTTCGTTTCGTGTGTGCCACGCAGCCTGAAGCGTATCCATAACACTTGTTTGATTACCCTGTTTGTTTCGTGTGTGCCTCACAGCCCGAAGCGTGTCCATCACACCTGTTTGTTTACCCTGCTCGTTTCGTGTTTGCCACGCAGCCTGAAGCGTGCCTGTTACACTTGTATGTTTGCCCTGTTCGTTTCGTGTGTGCCTCACAGCCTGAAGCGTGTCCATTACACCTGTCTGCTGACCCTGTTCGTTTTGTGTGTGCCTCACAGCCTGAAGCGAGTCCATTACACCTGTTTGTTAACCCTGTTCGTTACGTGTGTGCCACGCAGCCTGAAGCGTGCCTATCACACCTGTCTGTTGACCCTGTTCGTTTCGTGTGTGTCTCACAGCCTGAAGCGTGTCCATTACACTTGAATGTTTGCCCTGTTCGCTTCGTGTGTGCCACGCAGCCTGAAGCGTGTTCATTACACGTTTGATTACCCTGTTCGTTTCGTGTGTGCCACGCAGCCTGAAGCGTGTCCATTACACCTGTATGGTTGCCCTGTTCGTTTCGTGTGTGTCTCACAGCCTGAAGCGTGTCCATTACACTTGAATGTTTACCCTGTTCGTTTCGTGTGTGCCTCACAGCCTGAAGCGTGCCTGTTACACTTGTCTGATTACCCTGTTCGTTTCGTGTGTGCCACGCAGCCTGAAGTGTGCCACGGGCGGCTCAAACAGAGAGGGCGACAGGAAGAGACGTCTGTACCTCTGGAATACTTGAAGGTGAATGCGCTTTTCGATCCCCTATGCTTAATTGACTAGAGTGACTGGAGCTATGCAGGGATGAGGTAGATGATAGGATGTCTGTAAGCGACGTCTGCGCTCAATTTGTTGCTTGTTTTATAAGGCTGTGTCTGTTGCAAAATCGTGTATTTAAACTTAACGAGGCGATGTGTCAATGACTGATGCATGGACACCTGTGCTGCTGGAGAACTCGTGTGGCTGATGTGACTGATGCACAGACATCTGTGGCTGATGTGACTGAAGCACAGACATCTGTGGCTGATGTGACTGATGCACAGACATCTGTGGCTGATGTGACTGAAGCACAGACATCTGTGGCTGATGTGACTGATGCACAGACATCTGTGGCGGATGTGACTGATGCACAGACATCTGTGGCGGATGTGACTGAAGCACAGACATCTGTGGTTGATGTGACTGAAGCACAGACATCTGTGGCTGATGTGACTGATGCACAGACATCTGTGGCTGATGTGACTGAAGCACAGACATCTGTGGCTGATGTGACCGATGCACAGACATCTGTGGCTGATGTGACTGAAGCACAGACATCTGTGGCTGATGTGACTGATGCACAGACATCTGTGGCTGATGTGACTGATGCACAGACATCTGTGGCGGATGTGACTGATGCACAGACATCTGTGGCGGATGTGACTGAAGCACAGACATCTGTGGCTGATGTGACTGATGCACAGACATCTGTGGCGGATGTGACTGATGCACAGACATCTGTGGCGGATGTGGCTGAAGCACAGACATCTGTGGCTGATGTGACTGATGCACAGACATCTGTGGCGGATGTGACTGATGCACAGACATCTGTGGCTGATGTGACTGAAGCACAGACATCTGTGGCTGATGTGACTGATGCACAGACATCTGTGGCTGATGTGACTGATGCACAGACATCTGTGGCTGATGTGACTGAAGCACAGACATCTGTGGCTGATGTGACTGATGCACAGACATCTGTGGCTGATGTGACTGAAGCACAGACATCTGTGGCTGATGTGCCTGATGCACAGACATCTGTGGCTGATGTGACTGATGCACAGACATCTCTGGCTGGGGACTCACGTTTCCCGTAACGGAGCATGCGTTGTGTGCAGAGATGGCCAGATCTGTATATATGCATCGTGTATGACCGTATTCCTGGTGATTTCTCTGCCAAAAAAAACGTATATACACCGTACATATTACATGTGGTTCTGGCCAACCCTAGTTGTGTGTGTGTCAATATTGATGGTAGTGGATTCGATGCAGGAGCAAGGCTAGCTGGACTGTAGCCTTAGGACAGACATAGGGTTGGCCAGAACCGTATATATACGGTTTATATACGGTATTTTTGGCAGGGAAAGCACCAAATATACGGTCATATACGATGTATATATACGGTTCTGGCCAACCCTAGACATACATGATAGCATTGCCACACGCACATCCGCACACACCGCCACAAAGCCTGGCTGATTATCGTCACTACAAAGGGCTGGCTGCTCAATATTACCACAAACACATCTGCACGCATCGCCACAAAGCCTGGCTGATTATCGTCACTGCAAAGGTCTGGCTGCTCAATATTACCACAAACACATCCGCACGCATCGCCACAAAGCCTGGCTGATTGTCGTTACTTCAAAGGGCTGGCTGCTCAATATTACCACAAACACATCCGCACGCATCGCCACAAAGCCTGGCTGATTTTCGTTACCTCAAAGGGCTGGCTGCTCAATATTACCACAAACACATCCGCACGCATCACCACAAAGCCTGGCTGATTATCGTTACTACAAAGGGCTGGCTGCTCAGTATTACCACAAACACATCCGCACGCATCGCCACAAAGACTGGCTGATTATCGTCACTACAAAGGGCTGGCTGCTCAACAATTCACAGGAGGCTGTGGCTGAATTCTGCCACGTGGCCTGTGGCTATTTAGCTACGGTTGGCCAGAACTGTATATATGCACCGTATATGACCGTAAAATTGGTGATTTCCCTGCCAAAAATACCGTATATACACCGTATATATATGGTTCTGGCCAACCTCGGCTATTTAGCTAAGGTGAGCTGGTGACCTCCACCAGCAGCACACAGCATTGACAATGGCTTATAGCAAGCGCGGCTTGCCCTTGTGTCAGATGTGCAGGAGCTGCACCTCTGCCATAGGCACTGAGTGCTTGGCAAAGACAAGCCAGTGATGTCTATCAGCGGCACGCTGTGTAATTATTAGCATGCATCAAGGGTTTTTCAAGCGCTGTCTGCCCTTGTGTCTGATGTGCAGGAGCTGCATTAGTGCCACAGGCACTGACTGCTCGGCTAAGGCAAGCCAGTGATGTCTGTCCGCGGCACGCTGTGTAATTGTTAGCATGCATCAAGGGTTTATCAAGCGCTGCCTGCTCTTGTGTCTGATGTGCAGGAGCTGCACCTTTGCCACAAAGACTGGCTGTTCAACGGGGGCGAGCCGGAGATGTTTATCAGCGGCACGCTGCCTTAATACTTTTACGTGCTTCAAGCGCTGCCTGCCCTTGTGTCTGATGTGCAGGAGCTGCACCATTGCCACAAAGACTGGCTGTTCAACGGGCGTGAGCCAGTGATGTTTATCAGCGGCACGCTGCCTTAATATTTTTACGTGCATCAAGCGCTGCCTGCCCTTGTGTCTGATGTGCAGGAGCTGCACCACTGCCACGAAGACTGGCTGTTCAACGGGAGTGAGCCAGTGATGTTTATCAGCGGCACGCTGCCTTAATATTTTCACATGCATCAAGCGCTGCCTGCCCTTGTGTCTGATGTGCAGGAGCTGCACCACTGCCGTAGGCACTGAGTGCTCGGCAAAGACAAGCCAGTGATGTCTATCGGCGGCACGCTGTGTAAAATTTAGCATGCATCAAGGGCTTATCAAGCGCTGCCTGCCCTTTTGTCTAATGTGCAGGAGCTGCATTAGTGCCACAGGCACTGACTGCTCGGCTAAGGCAAGCCAGTGATGTCTGTCAGCGGCACGCTGTGTAATTGTTAGCATGCATCAAGGATTTTTCAAGCGCTGTCTGCCCTTGTGTCTGATGTGCAGGAGCTGCATTAGTGCCACAGGCACTGACTGCTCGGTTAAGGCACGCCAGTGATGTCTATTAGTGGCACGCTGTGTAATTGTTAGCATGCGTCAAGGGTTTATCAAGCGCTGTCTGCCCTTGTTTCTGATGTGCAGGAGCTGCACCACTGCCATGAAGACTGGCTGTTCAACAGGGGCGAGCCAGTGATGTTCATCAGCGACACGCTGCCTTAATATTTTAACGTGCATCAAGCGCTGCCTGCCCTTGTGTCTGATGTGCAGGAGCTGCACCACTGCCATGAAGACTGGCTGTTCAACGGGCGTGAGCCAGTGATGTTTATCAGCGGCACGCTGCCTTGATATTCTCACGTGCATCAAGCGCTGTCTGCCCTTGTGTCTGATGTGCAGGAGCTGCACCACTGCCACGAAGACTGGCTGTTCAACGGGCGTGAGCCGGAGATGTCTATCAGCGGCACGCTGCCTTAATATTTTTACGTGCATCAAGCGCTGCCTGCCCTTGTGTCTGATGTGCAGGAGCTGCACCACTGTCACGAAGACTGGCTGTTCAACGGGGGCGAACCGGTGACCTCCACCAGCAGCTCGTTGCTCTACATTTGGGTGGGGCCCAAGGAGCAGGTGCTGCGAGGCACAAGGTGCGTGGGCCGTGAGGTGGCTCGTCAATTGTTTATGCGAGGGTGTTTATGCGAGGGTGCGATCGAGTTTATGCGAAGGTGCGTGGGCCGTGAGGTGGCTCGTCAATTGTTTATGCGAGGGTGTTTATGCGAGGGTGCGATCGAGTTTATGCGAAGGTGCGTGGGCCGTGAGGTGGCTCGTCAATTGTTTATGCGAGGCACAAGGTTCGTGGGCCGTGAGGTGGCTTGTCAATTGTATACATTATAGTATGAGAAAAAATGCTACAAAGGACGCCAGAAGCGTACCTCTGTTTGTCGTTGGAGCTTTCCTCATTTTGGCAGCGGAGAGCTGCTGGCGGAGGAAATGTCTAAGCAGCTGCCTATGCGAGTAAAGCTCTGTCAAAAACGCTGAGTGCGTGTGTTAGGTCCAGACAGGGCAGTAAACAATCCTCAGGCCAGTAATGCAAGCCAGTTTTGTTCGTTTCCCTGTCAATGATACCGCAAATGAGATGCCAGTGTGTATGCAAAAGGCTCTGCACTCAAAAATACACAGAAAGCCTGTGCATATATACACACAGCCCTGTCATGCGGCCCTGTTACGAATGAACACATAATGCCTGCGCACATATACACACGGCCCTATCATGTGGCCCTGTTACAAATATACACAGAAAGCCTGTGCACATATACACACGGCCCTGTCATGCGGCCCTGTTACGAATATACACAGAAAACCTGTGTACATATACACACGGCCCTATCATGCAGCCCTGTTACAAATATACACAGAAAGCCTGTGCACATATACACACGGCCCTATCATGTGGCCCTGTTACAATATACACAGAAAGCCTGTGCACATATACACACGGCCCTATCATGCGGCCCTGTTACGAATATACACAGAAAGCCTGTGCATATATACACATTGCCCTGTCATGTGGCCCTGTAACGAATTTGCACGTAATGCCTGTGATACAAAAGGCCCTGTCCCTGCCAAACACACGTTTCTGTAAATTTGGAGAAGGCAAAATTATTTTTGCACCTTTTGTCATTTTGCAGCCGAGCGCAGCAGCCTAGCACTTCTCCGTCCTCCTCCTCCTCTTCCGCTTCCAAAACCACGTACGCAGTGCGCAACCATTTGCCGGGTCCTGAGATGACTGACGTGGTGGCGCTGCAGGTGAGAGTGTGTGTGTGTGTGTTGGTGATATCTGCATGAAGTACTCAATTACCTGTACACATTAGCACTGTGTGTGTGTACTTGTGCATCCGTCTGAACTCTCTTTAGCCTGAGTGGTGCCCCGTCTGAACTCTCTTTAGCCTGAGTGGTGCCCCGTCTAAACTCTCTTTAGCCTGAGTGGTGCCCGTCAGAGATAGATGACAATACACATAAGCACAATGAAACGCACCCATTATGCACAAGCAAAATCACGTATACTTAGACACTATCTGCGTGTTTGTGTTTGTGTGTGTGTGTGTGTGTGTGTGTGTGTGTGTGTGTGTGTGTGAGGACGCAGGTGCCAAAGGTCCCTCGCAGCCTTAGTGGTGCGATTCGTTTCATCGACGCTGACCGCCCCCACATACACCCCCTCCTTGACACGGTGAGCGTTGCTGCTGTTGTCTTTCCAAACTCCAAGCACGCAGTGCATGTTGGTACAAAGGTGCCACCGAGAGGGTCTGCAAGTTGCGCCAATTAGTGTATTTTGATGTATTGAGAGATTGAAAAAGGACTGAGAGACTGTGCTCGTAAAGTAAATGAGGAAGGTGGAATCCATTGAGCGGCCATTGAGCGGCCATTGAGCATCCATTGAGCGGCCATTGAGTTGCCATTGAGCAGCCATTGAGCGGCCTTTGAGCAGCTATTGATCGGCCATTGATCGGCCATTGAGCGGCCATTGAGCGGCCATTGAGCGGCTATCGAGCAGCCATTGAGCGGCCATTGAGCGGCCATCGAGCGGCCATCGAGCGGCCATTGAGCGGCCATTGAGCGGCCATTGAGCGGCCATCGAGCGGCCATCGAGCAGCCATCGAGCGGCCATTGAGCGGCCATTGAGCGGCCTTTGAGCAGCTATTGAGCGGCCATTGAGCAGCCATTGAGCGGCCATTGAGCGGCCATTGAGCGGCCATCGAGCAGCCATCGAGCGGCCATTGAGCGGCCATTGAGCGGCCTTTGAGCAGCTTTTGAGCGGCCATTGAGCGGCCATTGAGCGGCCATTGAGCGGCCATTGAGCAGCCATTGAGCGGCCATCGAGCAGCCATTGAGCAGCCAGTTTGGATTTATTACATTTTCATGTAATTGACAGATTTGCTTGGCTCGCGCACTTATCTGTCGGTGCACATCTGTTTTCATTGTGCCTGCGATTGCTGCTTTGAGTCTTATTCGATCGATTCATACCCTGATTTCTCGAGATCACTGCCCCTGATCTGAGACGTTGAGTTGACACATGTTTCCAACTTCATCGTGCCCCCCAGATCCCCTCTCTTGTACTGGACTGCAACAACGAGATTGACGTGGAGCACGACCAAGAGTACAAGGCCTACGTCAGCAACATGGTGGGCAGAGGCTGAGTGGATTTATTAAACGTGGACTATTCACAAGGCAGCAAGTTGGTATATGTAGGGTTGGCCAGAACCGTATACACACCGTTTATGACCGTATGTAGGGTGATTTCCCTGCCAAAAGTACTGTTTATACACCGTATATACCTATAATTGTATGGTTCTGGCCAGCCCTTGGTATATGCCATAAGTTGAAGAGTGTTGTGCTTGCACCACCATCAAATGCGTATTGCATTGCGTTGAGCCGGTACGCATCGGAGAGTGTTGTGCTTACACTATAATCCGCACGAGGCCTACGTCAGCAACATGGTGGGCAGAGGCTGAGGGGGTGGTTCGAATGTGCGAGCCCAGGGTTGGTGTGCGTGCTCAAATTGCATCGTGATTGTAAACCGCACATGTCCTGCGTAAGCAACATGGTGGGCAGAGGCTGAGTGGATGGTTCGAACGTGCACGCTCATGGTTGGTGTGCGTGCTCAAATTGCATTGTGATTGTAATCCACACAAGTCCTGCATCACCAACATGGTGGGCAGAGGCTGAGTGGATGGTTCGAACGTGCACGCTCATGGTTGATGTGCGTGCTCAAATTTCATTGTGATTGTAATCCGCGCAAGTCCTGCGTCAGCAACATGGTGGGCAGAGGCTGAGTGGATGGTTCCAACGTGTACTGTTCACAAAGCACTGAGTTGGTGTGGGCATTTGATTAAGAAATAAGTATTAAAGCAACTACTGATGATACAACTGCTTGTATTTTGATCCAGCAGCATGGTGGGCTGAGGCTGAGGACGCTTTGTTGTGCATGACTGGTAGCTCTAGCGTTCCTCTCCTCTCAGTGTGTACGTGCACGCGCACACCTTTGCCAAGAAGACTGCACGCTTGCTTGATTTAAACACAGTTTCAAAACCTCTTTTTTATTTTGCCTTCCCATCACCTCAGGTGCAGCAATTTATTATTTTGATCCCATCACCTCAGGTGCAGCAATTTATTATTTTGCCTTCCCATCACTTCAGGTGCAGCAATTCCTTTTACTTTGCCTTCCCACCACTTCAGGTGCAGCAATTCAGTGAGTATGTGCGCGCGTACATGCTGGCCAGGGGGGATGCGCGCCTAGCCCTGGACCGTCACTATGCCTCTAAGGCCCAAGCAGCTGAGGAAGAACGAGCAGCAGCAGCAGCAGCAGCAGCAGCGGCACCTGGTGAGTAAAACAATGCTGCGGTGTGGCTCCTTGTAGTTGATCGCAAACACACGAACATGCATACTCACACGCACACGCACACGCACACACACACACATACACACAAGTGCCTGTGTACCTTCCACACTGCAGCAGCATCAATGGTATCTGGTGGGTAGGCTTATTGTGTGTTTGTGTCAGCACGTGCATGCAATCACTTGTGCATCCGCACACACACACACACATATACCAACTCACATGCGCATCTGCACGTACGCACACACATACACACATACGCACACATGAAAACACACACACACACACACATACACACATATAACAGTACACACACATATTGTACGCACACACACAGACGCTGCATCTTCTTCTGGAAAGGGAGTCCCCCCACCACAGTCACAGCCTGCGTCAAGCCCTCTGCCTGCAGACTTCAATGGTTACACCGTAAATGTGAGTTTGTACACACCCATGCTTGTGATGTTGGCTAGGATTTTTATAAGAATTCCTTATGATGTGAGTGTGTGCAGTGTGCAGGCTTCAATAATTACACCGTTAATGTGAGTTTGTGCACGCCCATGCTTGTGATGTTGGCTAGGATAATATGAATACTCCAGATGTTTGTGCGTGTGTGTGTGTGTGTGTGCAGACCCTTGCTTGTTATGTGAAGGGTTAGTTAGAACCGTATGTGAGTGTGTGCATATTGATGCTTGTTATATGAAGGGCTGGTATTGTATGTGTATCAGTGTTGTGTATGTACAGTCAGCCGGTACGGTACGATTAGGACGGTGCGGACCGTACTTTTAAAAAAAGACGGCGTATTAGCGTATTTTGCTGACCGGTACGGTGTACGGTACGGTGCCAAATTGGCACTGCCAGTGCAAAAATGGCCTCAGAATGGCCTCTTCGCCCCAAAACCTTCCATTTTCACCTCCCGCATGCTCCTCTCATGTGTTGACGCCACACAATGCTTCCCTGGACAACCTTGGGGCTGGGTCGAGGCTGCATCAGCTCGGGGGAAGGGCCCAGCAGTGGCTTGCATGGAAACTCAAAAGTCGGACGCAGTGCTTGATTCCTGTTCAACAATTTGTATTCTATTTATGAAAATTGTTGCAAAAAGAAAACAAAGTTTTGGGCCGAAATTGGAGCCAAACAGCCAAATTTCGGTCAAAATCGTACTGTACGGTCGGACCGTCCTTGTACGGTTTGGACCGTACTTTTCAAACATACCGTACTAGCACTGTCCTGTACGGTAAAAATACGGTACGGACCGTCTAGACGGTCTAAATCGCTCTAGTACGGCGTAGCTACACAACACTGATGTGTATACATGTAAACCTCTTAGTACGTATGTGTATATATGTACACCTCTCAGTACACCTCTCAGTACGTATGTGTATATATGTACGCCTCTCAGCACGAGTTGGTGCACACCTACCAGGCTATACAAGGTAGGCAGGCCACGCTCAATTTACAACCATCATATGGCCGTGTCTTGCATATTCTGCACCACAGTCCTAACGCATTGCATTGAAGTTCACCCTGGGCAGGGCCAGCATACAATTAATGCAAAGCATGTCACGCTCAATTTACGATTACCGTATGTTCACGATCACTTTGGAAATAAAAATTTATTTTGCCAGAAAACGGACATTTTTAAGGATTCTTGGGGCCCTCCTGAATTTAATTCAAAGTGCTAAATTAACTATTTATAGTGGTTTTGAGGGTGATTTGCGTAATGAGCTCCAAACGCGCCAGTGTGAACCCCCTGGCCCTGTTCTTGAAGCCTCAGTCCCCAGCTGAAAGGCTGGCTGCTCAGCAGCGGGACCGCGAGAAGCTGCAGAGGAAGAGGCAGCTCAAGGAGCTACAAGAGGAAGAGGCAAAGGCAAGGGGCGAGGCTGGGAAGAGGCCTGTGGTGCGCACGCGCGGCTCCCCCCATTTGCGTTTGCCCCTTTGTGTGGCTATTGCTGCATGTAAACCCCTCACTCTCTTCCCCTGCTTCGGAGCACTGTGCAGCATCAGCATCAGCCACAGCTTCAGCCGCAGCCTCAGCCACAGCTTCAACCTCTTTTACTAACAGCAGTAGCAGTGCACAGGCAGCATTCACAGAGGGGCTCTCAAACTCAATATTCAATTCCCGACAGGGTCCTCCCGAAGTGCCCTTGAACTCAAAAAAGAATCCCCAGACCCTCTCACGAACTGAAATCGTAAATTCAATTAATTGTTTCAAAGTGCGGTCCCAAACTAATCATGAATGAACGGTATATGATGGCTCCTGCCAAGGCTGAGAGATTGGGTAAGTGGGGCCAGGATGTTCTACCAGCTCCTGTCTAGGCTGAGAGACTGAGTAAGCGGGGCTAGGGTTTTCGACCCCTGGCACCTGTTGCTGATATGGCTGAATAGAAGAAGTATGAAGCAAGAACGTGACAAAGCACAAATGTACGCAGTTGTCACTGTTTTCGATTGAATGACCTGACAACAATAAATGAATGTGATGACCTCACACACAGATCCGAGGCACCACACTGTACCTGGACCCAGATGCCCCGCTGCTTGCCCATGCTACAGAGCGTGCTTTGCACAGGTGTGTTTGTGTGTGTATGTGTGTGTGTGTGTGTGCGTGTGCGTTGTATTAGTATTTGTGTGTGTATGTGTGTGCCTGCGTTCATGTGTGAATGTGCATGTGTGTGTGCCTGTGTTTGTGTGTGAATGTGCATGTGTGTGTATGTGCGTGCATGTGTGTGCGTGCGTGTGGCTGCTCATGCGCACCTACGGTACCTTCGTTGGGCTGCGTTTGCATCTATAGTGGAAAACAGGAGCAATTTGGAAGGAGTGGAAGATCATAAAAGAAGAGATCCAGAAAACACACACAATTGTGGGGACGTTCTATTTGTTCAGCAAGAAGCGTTTGTGTCATCACTGGAACTCACGCAGGAAGTCACGCAGGCGCATTTACTACCCATCCACACCGCGGACACAGAAGCAGTTGGAGCAGCAAGAGGTGCGGATGTAAACGGCAGGTGTTTTTGCTAGAGAGCGTGTTAATGCGCTGTGAAGAGGTTGGGCACGGACAGGCACACACATGCACGCACACACATACACACACGCACACACGCACACACACACGCACACACACACACGCACACACACACACACACACGTGCAGCAAGGAGGGGCGCGTGCAGTGCAGCAGGCAGAGGACCAGGAAGATGAGGAGGAAGAGGAGTTTGAAGAGGAAGAGGGAAGTGGGGAGCAGGGACAGGAAGGTATGGGTGTGTCATTGCAGCAGCAGAAACTGCAGCAGCAGCAAGAAGGGGGGGCAGTTGTGGGCAGATAGCTGCCACTACCTAAATTACACTGTATTTTATGCTAGAAATGGCACGACCCACATTTGTCAGATGCTCAAATCTGCTGCCGGAACTGTTCATCAGATAATTAGACCCGCTGCTCAAATGGGCCTCGCTTGTATTCTACTGTGCCTGTCTGATTGAGTTGCTGCACGTAATTGTCCCATGTGATTGTGATGCTTTTCTAACACACAGACCCTGACCTTTATAACCATCAGCTTAAAGATGTTGAGCTTTCTTACCGTTGACTACATTGAGCTTTTCGTTTACTACATTGAACACGATTATCGGTATTAGTTTCTCTTTTCCTTTACGCCGATTTGCTGCTGGCTGGGCGAGCCCAATTAAAGCCTGTCAGCCCATCATTATAATGGTGGCTATCATCATGCGTGTCTTCGCTTTTGCTAGTCCACGTGTAGTGAGTTTGCGTTGCGTTCACAAGTGGTGTGGACGTGTGGACACAAGTCAGAGTACTCTTTCTTTACTTTTGGAATGTTGCTGAACACTCAATCTAATTAAACCTGAATGACGAATATGCAATTGAGGTTTGAGAAAGGACCGGGTGGAATTGTAACCTTTGGATTCTTTCTCCTCTCTGTCTTGCCTTTCAAACGAAAAGAACGATTACAGAAAAAGATGCAAGAAATGAACAAAGTGGACAAGTCAATCAAGCCAAACATAGGCAAAGCAAGAACAAAAAGACTGATCCATTAGGAATTGAGGCAAAACCTTAGTCATCTCTTGAATTTTTAGGAAAACTTGCCTATGAAAAATACGCACTGATGAATAGCGGCAGGAGTTTTCCTGTCATCGACAATCTGTTGCACAAAATTTGTAGTACCTACCAATGGTCAATCTTCAGGCAAAATGTTAATTCCAATCCCTCGACACGGAAGGTGCACCTGTCTTAAGCTTTAAGCTACAAAGGAAATCAACGGGTTGGAACAGCATAAACGGCTTTAAAAACCATCCTGAGAAAGCTCACTAAGCTCAAAGCACTATTATAATACGAGCAGGGGTTATAACATCCAACAGTACATATACACAAGAATTAAGCAGAGTTTTTTCTTCGAGCCTCATGTATAATGAGCTCCTGAGTGAAGCGGTCTCAGTCCATGGCAGGCTGTGGACCAACGCTGCTTCTGATTGAAGGGGTCTCAGACCATGGCAGGCTATGGAACAACGTCCTTGCTCTGCAGCTGCAATCCTTTTCTACAATGGGGCTCCCACACATTTACTGCAGAGTGGCAAAGAAAGTAAGGAAGGAAGGTGGGCGGTAAGAGGAAAGGTGGACGGTAAGAAAGGAAGGGGGACGGTGGGCGGTAAGAAGAAAGGGGAACGGTAAGAAGGAAGGGGGACGATGGACGGTAAGAAAGAAGGGGGACGGTAAGAAAGGAAGGGGGACGGTGGACGGTAAGAAGGAAGGTGGACAGTAAGAAAGAAAAACTATGCAGGCAGTGAAACCTACTTCCCATATATACAAAGGCGAAAAGAAGCCATTTTGGTACTGCGTGCCGAGAAACCTCCACCAAAGAAACATCAATGGATACCAAGAGGGTTGCAGGATTGGCCTGAAACTGGCTCCTGATGAGAGTGGTATTAATGCTGAAAAGGGCGCGCCTGGTACGGGCTACAAGCTACAGAGACACATATGTACTTACGTACATATACGCATCCACCCACAAAAAAAGAAAGCACGCAAGCTGCCATGCACGCACGCACGCACACATGCTTGCGCACACACACACACACATACACACACAAAGACACGCGCACAAACACCTTCCACAAACAAATACACGCAATACACAAAGCACATGCCCCCCTCGCCCCCCCCCACCTGTTATCCACATAGCTAAGCTCCCATGGCCGAATACCTGCCCTGCCTAATGCCACATCCAAACGCTGCAAGGCACCTGGGTCAGTAGGGTACGAGCCATCCCGGCTACCCAGGACTGCACCACTGTAGGACAAGCCTGTACAGTGGGGGTGTGCATATGTGTGAGACATTGTGTGTGCATGCATGTGTGTGTATGTTTGTGTGGACTAAGTTTGCTAACGTGCAAGTGCACAAGAGGAGAAGGCATAACTATGGGGGGCGGTGCAAATAAACACAAACGACTGGATTAGGAAAGAATGTTCAACTTTTAGGCACAGCTCCTGTTGCTCTTAAAGCCCATTAAAATCCTCAGTTGTGCTATACAAGTGGCCTGGATGCCTGCACACCATCTGCTGTTGAGACTGCTTGCGTGAATTCGTTCCGAACACTGCAAAATGCCCCTGTATTTATTCATTGTTTATGGATGTGCGCATGACCAAGTTTGTGCGCGTGCATGTGCACACCTGCTGTAAAGGCTGCTCCTGTGAATTTTAAGAGAGCGCTTCCCAATCAAACTTTTTCCTCACACACCCGCTCTGCGGTGCTCATAGATAAGAGGCTACAATAGCGTTGCAAAAGTTACGAAGCGTGGCCCGTGCAATCATCGCCTATCGACTACTGGTATCCTATTCCCACCCAAGCTGAGCAAACGTTTTGAGCGCAACATCAAGTATATGGATGCGCACATAAACAAGTTCATGCGTGTGCATATGCACACCTGCTGTCGAGCCCCTGTGTACAAGCCAGGACCCTTTCCAATAAAAAGTTTTGAGAGCGACATCATATGTGTGGGTGCGTGCAAAGCCGCACAGCAACCGTCCTGCGCAAAGCCACACAGCAAAGCCGCACAGCAACCGTCCTGCGCAAAGCCGCACAGCTACCGTCCTTGCTGCGCACACCATCACCTGCTGTTGAGGCAGCTCCTGTGTATCCCAGAAGGACCCACTCCATGGCGTCATCACAGTCCAGAATCCTCCAGAACTCCTTACTCACCACACCTATAACTCAACATGGTCAATTGACAATTATGTAAGTGAATGCATGTTTGTAAAATGCGCTCACGTGCATGTATGCTGCATATGAAGGGTTGGCTAGAACCATATATATGTGGTGTTTGGTGTTTGTCAGTATTTTGGGCAGGGCAATCACCAATTACACAGTCATATGCGGTGCATTAATACGGTTCTGGCCAACCCTATGCACACGTATTTGTCACATTTCAGGGTATCTGAATTCGGTGATCGCTGTACAGCAGACGCATTCCAAGTGCACATTTACACGCAAGTATAAGAAAAGGGTCGGTCCTATGAACATCAAACCTGGAGGTAATGATGCTCGCGCTGACAGGGGCTTGCTGCTTATTATTGGGGCTTGCTGCTTATTAGTGGGCCTCGTATCGGCAGTAAAACCGGGCCTTGCATAAACACTCATATCTGTACCCTACATTAGCACTAATCCTTTTGCATCGACACGAACAAACAACACTGGGCCATCGACAACGTAAAAGGGCCTCACAGTAAGAGCAGGAACACCAGGCCATTAGCACTAATCCTTGCATCGACATGAATGAACAACACTGCGCCATCGGCAGCGTGAAAGGGCCTCACAGTAAGAGCAGGAACACCGGGCCATTAGCACTAATCCTTGCATTGACACGAACAACAACACTGGGCCATCGACAACGTTAAAGGGCCTCACAGTAAGAGCAGTAACAATGGGCCATTAGCACTAATCCTTGCATTGACACGAACAACACTGGGCCATCGACAACGTAAAAGGGCCTCACAGTAAGAGCAGTAACACTGGGCCATTAGCACTAAGCCTTGCATTGACACGAACAAACAATACTGCGCCATCGACAACGTTAAAGGGCTTCACAGTAAGAGCAGGAACACCGGGCCATTAGCACTAATCCTTGCATCGACACGAACAAACAACACTGCGCCATCAACAGCGTGAAAGGGCCTCACAGCAAGAGCAGTAACACTGGGCCATTAGCACGAATGCTAGGGCTTTTGCACCAATACCAGCCCTTGCATTATTATGACCACATACCGTTATCAAGCACTGAAAAGTGGAAGGTGCCTGGTGTGGACGCTCGGCGAACTCGGTACCTTCGCCGCCTCCAGACCTCAGCGTTGTCAAGAAGTACCTGAAGAGGAGTTGTGTGAGCAGAAGGGTTATTGAAGTATCAGAAGGGTTATTGAAGTATCAGAAGGGTTATTGAAGTATCAGAAGGTTTATTGAAATATTAGAAGGGTTATTGAAGTATCAGAAGGGTTATTGAAGTATCAGAAGGGTTATTGAAATATTAGAAGGGTTATTGAAGTATCAGAAGGGTTATTGAAGTATCAGAAGGGTTATTGAAGTAACAGAAGGGTTATTGAAGTATCAGAAGGGTTATTGAAGTAATAGAATGCCAGGCCTTTTGCTTTGTTGTTAGGACCTCCGCAGAAACCAGAGTGCGTGTGTTCTTTCCGTTACATGACCACGTATTGAATTTGACTGTATCTTCACTGTGTGTGTATGGTTTGGACAAACTCTACTTTAACATTTGGCATGCAGCGTGCATCACAATCACGACTGGTCTCAATCTTACCTTAGAAACGAATCACACCGCACCTGGCCTTGAAGTTAACCTCGTCATTTTTGAGCGCCTCACCTATATTATTTATCATACATCACCTACTCGTACCATGTTTGGCCACCACACCTGACCTCAATTTTACCTTGAAAACCGGCTCATACCACATCTGGCCTTGAAGTAAATACCATCATTTACGATTGCCTCACCTTTACCTTACATCACCTACTCAAACCACGCCAAGGGCGCCACACCTGGCCTCATTCTTACCTTAGACACCGGCTCATACCACATCTGGCTCCGTCCCTTGCCTCGAGCGAACAGCTCAAACCACACCAGGGCACCACACCTGGTCTCATCCTTACCTTGAACACCTCCTTACCTTGAACACTGGATCATACCACATCTGGCCCCGTCCCTTGCCTCGAGCGAACAGCTCAAACCACGCCAAGGGCACCACACCTGGTCTCATCCTTACCTTGAACACCTCCTTACCTTGAACACTGGCTCATACCACATCTGGCCCCGTCCCTTGCCTCGGGTGAACAGCTGGTGCTGGCATGGGAAGTAGTCGTAAGCCTGGACAGTCATAAGAATAGTGAGGGTTATATTCCAGCTTGGCTTCACCGAATGTTGGAGGGGAATTTACACATGGCCAACCATCCAGCAAAGCTGCAGAGGACTCTGCAGTTTTGTGAGGGACCACATCTCACACATCAAGTAGCCAAAAGCGAGCAACAGCTGGTGTTGATGTTTAGGCTGCCTGTAAGCCTGGGTTGCTCCAGGAATGACAAGGATTTTGATGGAGGACACCACGAACGTACCAATCTGCCAGGTTTGAGCAGCTGGTGTTGATATCGAAGGGGGAAATGGGGTGTTGTAGAGACGATGGGGTTTTTATGGGACCCACATCACTCACACATCAGGTACAAACAGAGGTAAGCAACAGGCAACGACAAGAGGCCCGGCAGAATGGATGGAGTTGTGGGTGTGGGTGTGGGTGTGGGTGTGGGTGTGGGTGTGGGTGTGAGGAATCAGTCAGGGATTGCGACATGCCTTGCTGGCTATTGGAAGATTGACATCGGGAGACTGAAATTGGGAGAATGGCATAGTCTAGATTAGTTTAGTTTGGATTACAAAGGCATTCAACCTGGACTGCTCAACCTATGAGAACGAGGTAAACCTCAAAACAAACCAAGTAAAAAAGGGCTGGGAGACTGGCATAGAGAGTCTGGCATTTAAACACTGAACTTGGGAGAGTCGAGAATGGCTGTGGAGCAGAGACTTGACAAAAGGAAACTTTGTTTGAAAAATGCATTAAGGTAAGGTAAGGGTAAGGTAAGGTTACATCGCTATATATGCTTTGTTTGACATTAACCGCATCGCCACGAGACCCAGCTATGCCTATGAGAAAATCGTCCGCATATCGAACAAACAAATTAAGCGTTTGTTGTTAGGATCCACAAGGTCTCTAGAGGAGAGGCGATTCATTAAGGACCGAGTGCTACGCCAGCTGGATGAACCAGGTGTAAGGCGAGAAAGAATGATACGTTGAAGCTTCCTATACCGGCATTGACTCAGGAGCGCCCCCTGGGAAGTCTTAGACTTTAATTCAGCCACTTCATTCAAATTTGGTGCAGTTTGGAGTACACAGATGTTCAGCCTGGGATGGGTAGGGTTAGGTTTAGGGTTTAGTGGGATGAATAGTCAATGCTGTACAACATAGCCAGATGTAGCCCCCTATAATTAGGGTTGGCCAGAACCACATATATACGGTGTGTATACGGTATATTTGGCAGGGAAATCACCATATATACGGTCATATACAGTGCATATATACGGTTCTGGCCAACCCGAGGCATGGACAAAGCGTGTGATTTCCCCTGTTTCCCTGTATCTATGGCCCATACTTGCAATCCATGCTTAAGCTGGTACCATGATGCGTCGTGACAGCCCACACATTTTGGTCGCGGCTGCTGAGCCTCTCACCGGATTTTTTCCGGCGGCCACGAGCCACGAGAATGGGCTCGATCCCCGGCCTGGGTCCATCCATCCTATGAGCATGTCTTCAGCGACCTCGTGGGTTAGAGGAGCACCACGGAAAGTTGCCATAGGCGCATGGTCTGTGTGTGCATGGTAGGAAAGGGTGTTTAGGGGTTGACTATAGCAGACATTACTAGGGTTGGCCAGAACCGTATACATACACCGTATATGACCGTATATTTGGTGATTTCCCAGCCAAAAATACCGTATATAAACCGTATGTATAGGGTTCTGGCCAACCCTAGACATTAAGTTATATGTAGGGTAAGTCAGAACCATATGAGTACGGTGTACATTCAGGGTAGCTGCCCTGAAAGCCCAGTGGCCTGTGGTGAGGCCAGACTCTTTGAAGTCGCGGGTTTGAATCCGCCTGGTAGCGTGAGTGCTTCGCTGTCCGACAGCTCCGTCTCCGTTTCCTTAATCCATGCTTGTGGTGGTATCACCCCTTGCGCATAATTATTTTTTATACGGTGCGCAAATATACGGTCATGTATGGTGTAAATATACGGTATTGGCCGACCCTTAGTAAACAGTACTGGAGTTGGATATAGTATAGGTATATCGCAGCATAGTATACGTATAGTATATGTATAGTATATGTATAGTATATGTATAGCAGCATAGTATATGTAGCAGCACAAGTAATATGGTGTGAGACATGAGTAATAGATCACAAGGGCTTTGTGGCGATCCTGGAAGCTTGCTGCATGGACAGTGCGGGCGAGGCAAAATAAATGGATGTGGCCACCACCATATGTTTGTTTAGTTTGTAAGCAGCAAATATGTGCATTTTTGTATACGTACAGTACACGAGTGTCTGCGCCCAGTGCATGTGTGCATGTGTGTGTACGTGTGCTTTTGTCTTAGGTTGTATGTGTGTATGTGTATGAGTGCACGCACGTGTGTCCATGGGTGTGTAATTGTTTTTAGTATGTGTGTGAGCAACGGTAATTTATGAGAGTGCAGACCTGAACTAAATCATGTGGCGATATTTATGCACTGTCTCCCTTCACTTCGCTCCCTTAGTACCAATTACAAAACTAAATTAAACCCATTTGTTACCCTTACGCTGTTTGAATTCCTAAACAACCTTCATCTACAGCAAGTCAGTTTGGCAGCAAATGCTTGGCAGGGTGTGCGTGTGCGTGTGTGTGTGTTTGTGTGTGTATGTGTGTGTATGTGTGCGTGTTTGTGCGTTGTGTGTGTGTATGTGTGTGTGTCTGTGTGTGTGTGTGTGTGG